>Ga0315274_10000070_pt1 | contig 144307 bp, 184 predicted proteins | sample YL17G02_20_MG_FD_203700 | JGI IMG/M metagenome (GOLD analysis project Ga0315274, IMG submission 203700) | Sediment microbial communities from Yellowstone Lake, YNP, Wyoming, USA - YL17G02_20 | ecosystem: Environmental > Aquatic > Freshwater > Lake > Sediment | place: USA: Wyoming | collected...
TGAATCCGCCACTTGGTGAACGGAACTGGAATGACATTCACCTATTATTCTTCACAGTAAATAAGCTCGCCAAGCACCTCAATTTCACGATCCCACGCCCCAAGCACATACCAAAAACGACCCCACGGAGCGCTCGCCAAAAGAATAGGATCGCGCCTTGTCTCAGGCCCGCCGACATCCACAATAAGCTGAATCTGCGGCTCATCCTTGCGAACTTTTTTCCACGCTTCGGTGAATTTTTCCAGCTCGTCCAGAGCCTCTGTTGGAACGCATTTATAGTAACCGTGGAGATTGGCCGTGCGAAGTTTATATTTCTTGCACAATTCCTCGATCATCTTGTTGGTAGTAACTTCCCACCCGAACAGATGACCGTACTTCTTATATTTCTGCCGGGCTTTGAGGAAGCTCATCGCCATCAATTCGTCACTCGGACTGATCTTCTGCTCTCTGAGAATCCGAATGCGCCTCTCGACAATTTTGATCTGCTTATCTATATCATCGACGGACAAACGCGGCTTCTCCGTCAGAATCTCCGAGACAACTTCCACGGGCTTCTTGACGATCCGATTGTCCTCCTCCATCGGCTTAGTCGATACGCTGTCGTACATCGGAGACACGACGTTGGCTGTGGCGCTCAGATTGGTTCCGGCATTCGACCAACTATAAACCTGAACCGACGGCGACTGCTCTGCCCATCCGGTCTGATACGCTGGGCTACTCTTTTTCCGCATCTTCTGAATCAAACGCACCAATGTTCCGATCATATAGCCTCCCTTTCCCACACAAAGAACCCGGCCCCGGAAATACCCACGGGCTTGGTTCGCGCCGCCAAGCGATAGCCGTCCGTGAGCTTGGATAGAACCGTCTCCGTATTAAAATGATGGATTGCGCCGCCCGTGTATTTTTCCACCAGCTTCTCATTCGGAATCGTATAGAGCACAACCACCTTTGGCTTGCTACCGAACATCACGGTCAACACATGAGTCGCCAGCTCCTCATCCATGATGTGATAGAGAACGTCGATGCACAGCATGGCATCGGCCTTAGCTCCCCACCGCTCCGTGAGCTTCTTCTCGATACCACATGATTTGTAGTCCTCAAAGCGCCCTTGCTCAAAAACAAAGTCCGGCTTCTTGACCAACTCCCGGCATTGCTTGACGGCTTCGGCGGAGATATCCACGCCAAAGTACCGCCTGCAAGTCAGCAGGTTTGCCAGATATCCGTCACCACACCCGAAATCAAAAACAGATTCCACTCCGAAATCAGCAAATATCCCGTTAAGGAACTTGGCTTTGAAATCCAGAAGATCGCCACGACTGCCTTCCCCGGACCCCAGCTTCTCCCGGTAGCGATCCTCCCAATACTTCGCCTCAAATGAATCATCCATCAGAATCCCACCTTCGACAGCAATGCCTTGATCTTGAACTCGTCCTCTTTGATCGCGACTTCGAGCTTGGCGATCTCTGTGCTCAGCGCCTCCGGGTCAATCCCGTCGGCTTTGATTGACTCCACAACCTGCGCCCGGCGAGCTTCCAGCGATTCGAGCTGGGTTTTCAGCCGGACATAGTTCTCCTTGCACCGTGCATAACTCTCTTGCATTTGTGCGATCTGACGAAGATCAGGCATCGGGTTCTCCTTTTTTTGCTTTACAGCGCCAGTAGCCAACCGCCATGCCCAGCCCAAAAGCCAGAGCCAAGGCCAAAATCAAAATTCCAAGCCACACCCACAAGGTCACGACAATCACGTTGGCGGTGGTCAGGCCACTCGCTTCAAATAAGTTCTGCAAGTCTCTACCACCGCCCGATCCACGCCCTGCTCTTTGGCGACTGTCTCCAACGTCTCCTCGGCATTGAGCGCGGTGATATTGGTCTGCACCGCCTGAACGAACTCCTCCGCCAGCTTGCGCTCGTCGGCGATGTCATCCTCGATCTTATCCACCATAAACGCTTCCTGCCAAGGCACGGCGCTCTTGAGTGGAACCAGCTCGTAGCGCGGGCCGCCGTTCTCATATTCGACATAGAGCACCTGCGGCATCCGCTCCATATCCTTCTTGTCGCGGGTCAGACGCACCATACTCCCCGGATTGATGAACAGCGTGTTACCCACCGACATCTTGAACGGATAATGGTAGTGGCCGCACAGCACCAGATCGAAGCGCGTCTTAATGTCTGAGGCAATAACGTGCTTGAACCTCACAGGCTCGTTCACGATAGTGTCATGGCAGACGAGGATGCACCAGTCGTACTCCTTATAGCTGTCCAAGGTAAAGCGGTCCGCATTCTTCTTGTCGAGATAATGGCTCAGCCGAATCAAGAAACGACGCTCGGTGGCGATAGACGTTCCCGGTGGCGGTGGCACAGGCTCCTTGATGATGATGTCCTTGTCGGTCAGCTTCAAGAACCCGGATCGCTCCATGAGGCCGATGGCCGTCGAGTCCAGCCCTTCATAGCTGTCGCTCTTATAGTCGTGGTTGCCAACGGTGATGTAAGTCGGCACGCTCATGCGCTTGATCGTCTCTACGATCACATCCACATCAGGATTGTCATTATGATAGAGGTCGCCACCGTGCAGTACGAAGTCAGCTTTACGCTCCTTGGCGATGGCATAGACCTCAGCCCACTTCGCCATGATCTGATCGAAGAATTGCGGCGTGCGGTACTTCGGCACGGCGCGGGTCAGGTGACTGTCTGTGACATATAAAAATCTCATAGCCGGGCCACCAGTTCCTTCATCTTGACCGCGCTCAGCTCGGCGTAGCAGAACGGACAAACGCGCAAAGCTTCCATCTCTTTGTGCGCCTTATCGAGCTTTTCATTTTCACGCTCAATAGAATACTCACAGTCAGCGATCTCCTTGTTAAGAAGTCGTCGGTCGCTCCATGCCTTGTCCAGCCGTTCTTTGAGCTGAACCCTCTCTCGAAGCTCATCCAGCGTTGCCTTGGTCGCGTCGAAATCAATGGACGCTTCTTTGAGCGCCACAGTCGTGTGGCGAATCGTCTCCTGAATCTGGCTATAAGAGTCCAGCGTCTTGGTCAGGCGATCCCATTGCTTATACAGGTCCAGAATCCGGTCGAACGACACAGCATCCATGATGGTTTTGTGCGTGGTCATCCCGGCCCGGTGCGCCGCCATATCATCGTCAATCTTGGCGATGCTGTCCCGCACCGACAGCCAGAGCTGATACTTGTTGACCTTGCTTTCGTAAGCGGTGCGCCGCCAGTCCAGCTCCTTATAGATCGGTTCATGGGCGGCCATCTCGCCGTCGAGCTTCTGGCACTCTTTGTCCTGCTCCTGCCAGATACCTTCGGTCACTTTCATCTCTTTGTCGAGCTGGTTGCCATCCTTCTGCATCTCGCGCAGGGCCTTGTCAATTAAGTCCAGCCCAGAGATCATGCCAAGGAGCTTGGCCCGGACCGGGGCGCTTTCCGACAAGAGAAACGGCTCAGCGCCCTGCTTGGACAGGCTCACCGGAACAAAATAGTCGTCAATCCAGACTCCGGTGCTACCGATGGCGCGGCGCACCTTCTCCGGCACATCGTCGCCCAGCCTCTCGAACGTCTCCTGATTAACGATGTAAGAGTTGACCTTCGGCCCTTTGAGGCGCGTGATCTCATTACCGTCATCAAAGACCACGGTGACTTCAAAGAAATCAGTCCCGTGGCGCACATAGGAATTGCTCACGTCGTTTTGCAGGACAGCGCCCAGCGCCCGGATAATCGAGGACTTGCCCTCGTCCGATGAACCGACCAGCGCGTTCACGCCCGGCACGAATTCCAGCGTCGTGTCGGCGTGGCTCTGGAAATTATGAAGCGACAGTTTCTTTATGGTTTTCATCGAGTCTCAAATCCTTATCGCTCAGCACAACAAACAGACCTTTGTCATCAAACCTGAGATTGCTTTCGCCCCTGTATGCCATGAACTTAATAACCGCGCCTTCTTTGAGCTTGTCCTTGTGCAAAAGATACGCTTGATTAAACATCACCAATTCCAGCCGAGCATAATTGTAATCTTCAACGACTAGAATGCAGAACTCCCTGCCATCCTTCTTGGCCTTTTTGACCATCACCGAATCAATGACTCCGCACCACATTCCATAACCGCCGATAGCGGCCTCGTCGATCTGTGACATAAGACGAGAATTATCGAGATACTTGCGATAGCGCCGAAGTGGATGGTCAGTCAGATACACGCCAAAGACTTCCTTCTCCTGCACCAGATAATCGTCCGACAAATCCTTATCTGCCTCGCCCTTCCCATACGCCTTGTCATAGGTCTGGCGCGTCTCGGCATCATCCCAGCGAGTGAACGACCCAGCCTTGTAAAGCGCCCGGATCACGCGCCTGTCCAGAAGCCGCTTGCTCCCAATCTTGGCGATCATATCCGCCAGACTGTTGAAGGGGCGCTTCTCGGTGATCTCTCGGATGGCATTCTCAGACACGCCCTTGATCGCATTAAAACCCCAGACCAGCTTCCCCTCCCGGTCATACCCGAAGCGCTCCCCGGCCTCATTGACGAGCGGAAGCTTGATCGGCACGCGATGATTGGAAGCCATGAGGATGTATCGCTTAATATCCTCCATATCCTTCTCGGCAGAGTTAAACATCGCCAGAATGAATGCCGGGAAATGATGATGCTTGAGGTATGCCATCCAGTAGCTCATCATGGCGTACTCAACAGCGTGCGGGCGGTTGAAAGTATATTCGGTGTATTTCGAGATCGTGGCCCACAACCCCTCAGCCTGCTCCGTGCTCAGCCCATGCGCCACGCACCCATCAATGAATGTCTGGTAGTTTTTCTGAACCTCGGCATCCTTGACCTCGGCGGCAATCTTGTTCTTCGCCATGACCTTGCGAAACTCGTCAGCAATGCCATAGGACATCCCGGCGGCTCTGTGAATGATCTCCATGACCTGCTCTTGGTAAATGAACGTGCCGTAGGTATCCTTGAGAATATCATTGACCACCGAAATCGGGTGATAAACTTTCTCCTCGCCGCGCTTGGTCGCATCCCGGTTAGCACAGTAAAGCTCCGGCATCCCGCCTTTGATCGGGCTGGGACGATAGAGCGCGATGATGTCATGGAGTTCCTGAAAGCGATCTGGCTTGATTCGCCTGATAAGCGCCCGAAGCTGGGAGCTTTTATCGAGCTGGAAAATGCCTTCCACCTCCCCGTTGGCGATCATCTTGTAAACTTCCGAGTCAGCAAGCGGCAGAGTTTCCAGATTGATGGTCTTGCCGTCCATCTCCCGCACGTTCTTCAAAATGTCGTCGATGATCGTGACAGTCTTGAGGCCCAGAATATCCATCTTGATAAGCCCAAAGCGGCTGATTGTGTCCTTATCAAACTGAACCATCGCCTTGATAACGTCCTCGTCTTGGCGCGGACGCATAAGCGGCACAACATCACGAAGCGGCTTCGATGAGATCACCACCCCGGCAGGATGCTTCCCGAATTGACGCAGGCTCCCTTCAAAAAACACCGCGCTCTTAAACAAATCGTCATAGGTCCGATTCAAATCTTGAGCCTTCTCGTCAGACTCCAAAGCTTCCTTGATGGAATCGTAGTCATCCCACGGCGCGGCGGCGGTGATGTAGTTCATCGTTCCAAAGTCGATGCCCATAACCCTGCCCACATCCTTCAAGGCAGATTTAGGTGAACGCTTGGCGCAGGTCACGATCTGCGCGACCTTATCCTCGCCATAACTCTTGACGATATACTGCAACACCTCGTCCCGACGCTTGGGGCAAAAATCCATGTCAATGTCTGGCAGGTCTTTACGCAGAGGATTGATGAACCGCTCGAAAATCAACTTGTGATAGATCGGGTCCACCCCGGTGATGCCAAAGAGCCACGCCACCAAAGACGATCCCACCGTGCCTCGACCGATTCCGTGCGGGATTTTTTGCTCGTTGGCAAAACGAATCAAATCCCAGACCACCAGAAAATAATTATAGAAGCCGCTCTCAACAATCTGCTCCATCTCATGTATCAGCCGATCCTTGTATGGCTGGCATTCCGGCGTACTCCAATGTGGGATGAGCTTGGCTTCGATCTTCGCATCCCAGCACTTCTCCACCAGATCGGTGAACAGCTTGAGGCTTGCTTCATCCGTTTCCTCATAAGACGGAAACAGGTTAATGTTTTTGGCGATCAACGGCTCCTCAGCGCTGTCCTCCACCATGTCCGCGATCCGAGCGGTGTTTTCCAACGCTTGCTCGACATCGGCGGGCAGAATCGTCGGATGATTCTTGAGGAACATATCAAGAACTTCATGCGGCGGCATCAAATGGTAGGTCGCTTCCCGCAGGTGCGGACGGTTCTCCTCGTCGAGATCGGTGTGCATCTGCATCGCCATGAGCAAGTCCTGATCCTTGGCATCGCCCGGCTCAAGATAATGCGCGTCGAGACTCACCACCATCGGGATTTTTTCGAGCTTGTGAATTTGATAGAGAGCGGAGTTCAGCTTGATCTGATCGGGGATGCCGTGTGGCATCAGCTCAAGGTAATAACGGTCGCCAAGATTTCCCCTGATCCAGCGCACCCGGTTGAGCACATCGCCAAAATCCGCGCCATTGACGATCATCTGAGACACATCATTCTTGAGACAACCGGAGTTGACGATCAACCCGTCTTGATGCTCGAACAGCGTTTTGTAGTCTATGCGCGGCTTGTAATAAAACCCGTCGAGGTAAGAGTACGAGGACAGCCGGAACAGGTTAGAGACACCCTTGGGGTTAATGGCGTAGACGGTGATGTGGCCGAGATCGCGCTTGCGGTTCTCCGAGTCTTTGACCTTGGCATCAGGCGTGATATAGAACTCACAGCCCAACAGAGGTATAATTCCGGCCTTTTTGCAGAGATCATAATGGTCGGCAACTCCGGCCACCGTCCCGTGATCGGTGAGCGAATAGCCCGTGTAGCCAAACTCCTTGGCTCTTTTAACGGCAGGGCCGGGACGGATCAGAGAATCCTGAAATGAGAACGCACCATGAGAGTGCAAGCACGCCATCCGAACAGCCACCACGCCCTCCCCTTTGAGTCTCAGATTTCAGTATTCGCTGTAAACGACATAGACGACGTGGTTTCCGTTCTTATCCAAAGGCCCCGGTATGAGATATTCCAACTCACGGTCCAGCGAAACCCCGTTCGGCTGGGGATTCGCAGGCTCCTCGGCGAGAAACTTAGTTATAGATTTGGCGTTTTCTCTGGGATCAGAGCTGACAAAACACGCGACCTTTTTATCCACCGTGAAACGGTACTAAACAAAAAAATCCTTGTCAAATCTTCGACGAGAACAATCAAAATAACTAATTATTTCTCTGAAAACGGCATTGGATCGCCGTTGGCGAAGCGCCTATCATGGCATCCCGCCATGACAAGCGCCGCCAACACAATTATGCCGCAACAGCTAATTGTTTTCCGCATCGAGGACAGTATGACTCATCCTTTCTCTTGAATCCACAGCCGCATTGATCGACGAGCTGATTCACGCCCCGGAGTTTAATCGTCAACGTAACGCACTTCGACAAATCAACGTCCACAAAAGTTGTCGAAAAAGACTGGCTCGACAAACTTCCTTCGACCGTCGCGGCGGCTTCCGAGTCATCAGAGAACGCCGGAGCGCTCCCCATCTGCGTGCCACAGTTCATCGCCATCGCCGACACCGTTCCGCCTCCGCCAGCGCTCAGGCCCTTGGTTGAGAAGCTGTTAGAGTCCACGGACGAACCGTAAAACGGCCCATTCCAGAGGCCGTGACAATTCGGACAGCTCCCACAGCAATGCCCGTGGAAGCATTTGATGTGGTTGCAATGGCAGTTGATGTGGTGCGTGCAGTAGTGCTTGTGCTCCTCATGGATCACATGGCGCTCGGTCACCACCGGGTCTTTCTCCGGGTAGAAATTGACATGGATCAGGCCATTCTCCACATCATCCGGCTGACTGACCTTCGGATCGCTTGTCTTGGCGAGCTTGAAGCGCGGGCCGTTAGACAGGCTCGATCCATCAACGAAGCGCTCCAAATCGAGCGTTCCGTCCGCTTGGATCACGACACCTTTTGCCGCTACGCGACCGTCGATATGAACGTCGGCGACAGCACGCTTGCGACTTTTATTTTTGAGCCGAAGCTGGTACTCAGCCCCGAAGGGAAGAACTACAACGTCGTTGGTTTCTTTTTGGATTTTGCCGTTGACCACCACGGCGAGGACATACTGCTCTCGATAGGCCATCATTATGTTTCTCCTTTGCGTTAGTGTGGTTCTGTTTATGCAGAGGCACAGAACAAGCCTCAGACAAAAGGAAACGAGCTACAAAATACGATAGGAAATTTAATAGTGAACGTCAATCTTGGGCTGGGTTATTTCTTGAACGAAGCCATGCGGGAGCCTATCGCCATCGACGGTATAAGGAATGAAATAAACGAGATCGCCTTTCCTGATCTTCCGGTCAAAGATGAGGGTCCGCCCGTCCCGGCAAAAAGCCCGCCACTCATTCGAGCCATAGGTCATGGACTTCTGGCTGACAGCATCCACGACGCAATGAGGCCGAGTCTCGCGCCGAGAAGTGCTGGCGCACCCGGTCAGGATCAACGATGAAAGAAGCCAGATTTTTGTCACGCGAATCCTGTTAATAGGCTTCTTGAACCTTCCTGAATCTCGCGTTAAACGCTGGGTATGGAAAGCCCCATCCCTCTTTACGGTGTCTTGATCGGACTGCTCATCATCGCCTGCGGTTTCTTAAATGGGAGCGACAAACCATGAAATTTTACTGCGACAGATGTCATAAAGAAGTCGAACCCATTGTCGAAGGCAACCGACATCATTGCCCGTTTTGCCACGCCGTTATCTGGGTCAATCTCTTTTAGCCTTCCACCCAACCCGCCGCCCGCGCATGGCCTCCGCCGCCATGCGCTTTGGCTATGGCGCTGACATCCAGCCCGTTCGGATCAGATCGCAGGGACCAAAACTTCTTTCCGCCACACCAATAATAGCAGGCGGAAAATGGACGGTCCTTATCCAACACCTCGCCCACTTCGGACAGAACATTGACATAAGAGACGTTGGCGACAAGAATCTTGTGACCGTCCATCTCCTGCTCGACAGCGCCCTTCACAATCCAGTCCACCATCCGTTGTTTGTACCGAAGCACCGCCCGGCCTTCCAGTTCCAGTTGGACGACGTTGGTGGAAGCCAGCTCGTCCCATGCCTCCATCGTAAGCGGGAAGCTGGCAATGGCGGCATTGATCTCCCGCGAGTTGGGAAGCGCCCAGCGCCACAAATCCCGGTCCTCGACATAATGCACCAGCGCCGGAGCCTTCTTACCCGGCTCGAAGTAGTCCCATGCCAAGGTCGCGCCGCTCTTGTTCATGTCGAAGTGACATCCGGGGATGTCCTTGAGCGCGGCCTCGGCGGTCTTGTGATGGTCATAGACCTCAAAGCTGGCGGCCTGCTCTTTGAGCCGGAGCAATGTCTCCCGGTCAAAAGAGAAGTCAAACATCAGCACGTCGCGTCCAGCCACATCCGGCGCAGGCTCTCCGTACTGGATGGGCATGATCTCGGCATCCGGCAAATGCTTCTTTGCCAGCCATGCCGCGCACCAGCCGTCCATGCAGTCACGATGAAATAGGACCAACTTTTGCATTAAAATTCCTCCATGTAAAACCTCGAACGATTGATGATATATTCCTTTGCGTTGTTCTATATTTTCTTGAAAGAATCAGTTGCTCGCCACGCTGACCAGAATACTCCCTCCGTATATCTACAACCTGCTTGGCTGTAAGTTTTGATGCCGTCCGGCCCTTAGCAATCCTGTCCTCGTTGTTATCGTTCTGAGTTCCAAGCCAAAGATGAGCTGGTCTTACGCACGGCGGATTATCACACCGATGAAGAACGTGCATTCCTTTCGGAATAAGTCCAAATCTTAACATCCAACTAACACGATGAGCGCGATCAATTTTGCAATCGCCAACATTTAATACACCGTAACCGCACTTATCTCGAAAGCCAATCCATTCCCAGCATTGCTCAGTCTTGCGAACGCGACACCAAAAACGATCCTCCAATGATAAGCCAGAAAAATTCTTTACCGCTAAAGGATCGCCATGACGAAGCCAGCGAGTATAGTGCTTTTCACACCACCCGCGACTTCTTATCAGCAAACAGCAACTTTCAATGGAACACTTCATAAAATAAACAAAGCCTCGCCCATTGATAGGCGAGGAAACGCTTATCTTCCGTCGATAAGAACAGACTACTTTTTCCCTTTAGGGGTTTTCTTTTTCTTCGCCATCGTCGATCTCCTCATCCAAATCAATTCCATGCTTCCTCAGCAGATCGCGGATTTCCGCATCGCTGTATTTGCTCTCGCCGCCCGATGCAAACTTTTGATGAAGGTCCGCCAAGACTTCGAGCTGAGATTGAACCTTGGCGATTTCTTCCTTCAACTGAACGAACAGCGCAACCTTCTCAGCCAAAAGCGTAACGACAATTTGTTCAATGCGACGGGTTTCGTCAGCCATAACTACCTCCCTATTCACCTAAATTATAGGGATGGTTTTCGTGATTGACTATGACCTCCAAATGAACGCAGGCGTACCCTCGCCCACATACGCATCCTCGACGTTGAACGAGAAATACTCCTCGGCTTCCTCGCGGGTCATCTTGTCCCGGTCCATGAGAATGCACACGCATCGGTCTGCGTCATAGCACAGCACATGGCTCCGCACGCCGCTCTCCGTCCACATATAGGCCATGCCGAGAACCGCCTCATCAAACCCGTCCGCGATCCTGAACACCGCATCCGGGTATCGGTCCATGACCGCTTGGAGCTTAGGATGAAACTTTATCTTTGCCGCCGGGCTTCTTCGTCTCACCACTCAGATCAATCCCTTCAAGGCAATGGCGGCATTGGCCGTCATCGTAGCCTCTCGTAAATGTCTGATCGCGGCGCTCTGATCGGCACAGGGCGGCGTGTATTGGTAGATGGTGAAGGCCAGTTCCTTGGCCTTCTCGCGGATGGCTTTGTAGGCTATTTTTTGAACGTCGTCTGGCGGCTGATAGGTGAAGATGTTGGCGAGCTTTTCCTCAAACGACGGACTCATCTTCTCCCGACGTGCTGGTTTCGTTTTCATTTCGGTTCTCCGTTCCATAAACTGCTTTTTCTGTCTCATGCCATATTTTCATTAGCTCTAAATGCTGTTTCTCTGTCAGGCGCTTGTTGACCTCAAAGGAATCGTCCAGCGACTCCACCAAGGCGATGGTGTCATCATCGTCACAATTATTGATGATGAAACTGAAAACGTCTTGGTACTCGGTTCCGTCGTCGGCTTCGACAAAAGCCTTCTTCTTTGGCGTAGGACCGCTCATTTTTTTTCTTTTTTTTCTTCTTCTTCTTCTTCTGCAACTTCGTGCTCAACGACGATGATTGAAGATACAGGACCAGTCAACACTTCGTCATCCTTAGACCTAAAGAAATAACTCGGAACGCCATAAGAATCATCCATACAAAGCGTGCCGTCCGCTATCTTGTATGTTTTTTTATTCAACAACTCAATTTTTCTTGCATCGGGCATTTTGTTCATCCAATCCTCCTTATTTCCACGGCTGACATTCGGGCTTTCGTGACAGCCCTATTCCGTTTTCGTCCAGCATGAAAACGTAGCATCCGTCGTACTTCAAATCTACCACGCGCCCTGTCTCTATGTCCACGACGCGCCATTTAGACTTCAAATGATCCTCTGGCATCGGAAGCATCCCAACGGCAGGTTGAGAATGCTTCTCGACCTTCGGGGGTGTCGCGCACCCGGCCAAGAGCAATACCACGGCAACGATCAGTTTTTTCATAAACACCACCTCCCCTGCAAGACTTAACAGGAGATGACGGTGTTTTCAACGCGCCCATTAACATCACAGCCCTCGGTTTTCGCCCTGAGAAGATTTCACATTCGTGGTTCGCCCGATCTCAAAAACCCGATCCTTCACGCGAGTATAAGCCGACGAAAGATTACGATAGTGCTTGCCTGTGCCCTTCCCATACTCATAATCCGACAATGCCTTCTTTGCCTCAGCCGTCGGCTCGAAATAGGCGAAGTACCGATGATTCTTATATTCAAAGCGCGTCTGCTGAATGCCAGCGACATCCAGCACGGCCAGCTTGAACATATCCGAAACGCACAACTCCTCCTCTTTGCTTTTCATGGCGTTACTCCTTGCGTTTAGATTTGCGCTTCGTCTGCTTTAACCGCGCCTTGGCCCTGTGCGCTTCCCAATCCTGCATGGTCTTACCCGGCATTTTCAGAAATCGGGCCTTCTCGCTTCGCAATTTCCGACGACGAAGCTCCTTGCGCCAGCGTTTCTTTCTCAATCGCTCTTGATCCATTATGATCTCCCTTTCGTTTTCTCCAATGTTTCGCTTTTATAGCCTTGGCGATGGGGTTATACCCATCCAGAATTTTCTGAACCCGGAAGCGATGGCCCCACTTCGAGGTCAAAAACAGAAATTTTTTGGCGAACATATTGTTGATGACAACCACCACGCCCTCATAGCCCAGATACACACCATCCTTGAGCGGCACGCGCATACCGACCAGAAAGCTCTTACCCGTGGACCGCATCTTGATCTGAACCCCGGCATAATCGTCGTAAATGCTCACGCGCTGACCCTCCACCTTCCCCGCTCCTTCAAGCGGCTGTTTTCTTCACGCAGACTGTCCATGATCTTAGACTGATCCTCGATCACCTTAAAAAGAAACGGAATATCCGCCCGAACAATCAATATGGCGGCTTCCTGATTCCCAGCCTTAAACCCCTCTACGCGAGCTTTGATCTCGTCCATGCGTTCTCGAATCATGGCTTATCGCCCTCCGGCACGGGGTCATGCGTTTTAGTTTCTTCAATGAGATAATAAAATTCCCACTTCCCTTTTTCTTTGTTAAAAATACGCACACGACGAGTAGATTCCCTGACCCACTTCTCAGCCAACCTTTCGCCAAACACGGGCTTGTCGGTAGCAGGTTTAACGATGCTCTGCCACACCCACGGCAATATCCCGGCCAAAGCCGAGATCACAGCAAAGACGATTCCCCACTTCTTGATATTGTTACGGTTCTCCTCAGCCAACCCTACCGGATGATCCGGGCCGCCAAAGATCGCTTCGTAGGAATTCTTAGCCGTATCCGCGATCTCGTCCAGCTTCTCCTCATAATGCTTGAGCCGTTCGTCGATCTTTCCAAAACGCTCGGCGGTGAACAGGTCTATTGCCCGACGACTGGCGCGAACATACTCATCATCCTCATGCGGTTCGTGCTTATCTGCCATAACCGAAGCGCAAAAATACCCGTGCCCCTTGTTGCCGGGCGCGGGTTCGGATGAACTGCAAACTGCAATAACAGCACGACGTTAAATCGCTCATATCCCTAACGCTCCATTACTCTCTTTTCTTGGCTGATAGCTTCCAGCTTGAAACCAGCTCTTATTCTTCTCTTGGGGCGGACAGTAGTCCGGCCTATAGATAATCATAACTCCCGGCGATCCTTTGCGAAAGGGGATGAACCGGATTTCGCTGGCATGACCCTCCACATACCGGGTCCACCATCGCGTGCGCGTACTGGCCTTAACCAGACAGATCACCCGCGCTCCGGCGGCTGTCGCCTCGCACGCCTTCCTGAGCCAGCGCCCGATGCTCTTGCGCGGCGCAATCAGGATCGTGCGCTTTCCCCAATCCTCCTCCAAGGTTCCGGGTACTGACGGAAACTCAGCCTGTATTTTCTCAACAATGTCATTCGGTACATCCCATTCCGTTCGAGGTTGCGGCTGTCCTGCTCCCTCTTGGTTTTCCATAAGATCACGGCGGAGCCGTCGGTATCAGGCGCGATGCTGGCCGAGCACCGTTCAACAGCCACCATTTGCCTGTGCACACTTAGGCTAGGCAGTTTCCCATGACGACTCCGCCGCTAAATTCACTCATGCAAATTTATCCAGCGCATACACAATCACATTTCGGGCACATTGGCGCAGAGACTTCAAATTCTTCCTTCGTAGCTTTGCACTTACAGCTCTCGCACCACGACTCCAAGACAGGCCCCATCTCCTCAACCGTCGCTGGCTGAGTGATCGACAACGCATGGTCCCGGTCGCTGTCATAAAGCCAATGTCCGTCACTTAAATAAAATTTCTGCTTGGCTTCGCGCTTGGCCTCGTCAAGCCAACCCCAATGAATCAACCGAATGTCCCGGCGCTCCATCCCGTTCTGACTGTCACGGATATAAGCCGGGAGCATCGGTATGTGCATCTTCCCGGCGAACCCGGCTGGCTGATCCTGATAGCGGAAGAACACTTCTTTGACAGGCGACCAATAACCGTCCGTCCGATACGCCGTCTTAGTCCACATATCCAAGAGCCGGAACCGAAACCAGTCATAGGAAGAAGCCATCAGCTCATCGGCGTGCTCGCCAAAGCTCTTTTCCAGCTCCTCGTCAGCATCCAGAGCCAACACCCAATCGCCCGGCTTGCACAGCTCTCTGGTGTAATTCCATTGCGTCACCCGGAACAGGCCCTCGTCCTCCGGGTACATGGGGATCGCATAAGGAGAGTACCGAAACACCACCTTGGGGAAGCTCCGGCACAGCATCGAAGTCGCTTCGTAGTCGTCGGAGTTGTCGTCCAAGATCATAAACTTCTCGACCGCTCCATAGACGGACTCAATGGCCCGGCGCAGGTATGGACTCTTGGCCTCGTTCCTGACGATCATCGTGCAGATTATTGCCATGAACGCCTCCTGATTTTCTCGCCTCAATTATTGTGCTTATGTCTATGCTCATTGCTACCGCAATGAGGACACGGCACAAGCGAAAAACAAGAAAATTCCTGCATATCCCCATAATCCAACTGTGCTTCATCGACTCCAAATATGGGAATAAAAACAAACTGACCTTCATCTTCTTGTTCTTCGGCAATTTGATGAGCCAAACCAACAGGGATTGCTATTGCCATTTTCCTTCCCTTCGGCAATCCATCCAAGCGCGTCCTGATTTGATCCGCCGTCATCGGCTTCGCATCACTCATTGGTTTATCGTTCATAGCGAATTTCGTCGAGATATACCGCGAAGCCATCCGGGTTGCTCGACTGACTGGCCGACCAGCAAAATCCTCCGACAATATGAGCAAGGTTCCTGCTGTCCAAATCCAACGTGAACTTCTGCCACTTGGTCGTGACTTCCACAGGCCCCATCTCCACGGCATCCGTATCGCCATGCTCGCCCGTGATCCCGCCCATCTTGACGGTATCGAGCACCGCAGACTTATCCGCTCTGGCCCAGAAGGTCAGCTTCTTATAAGCCGACAGGTCATAGCCGCCAGCGCTCGCGCCCCAATTATTCGCCGGATGTTGCCAATAAACGCCAGCCCATCCCTGATCGCCCCGTGGGGTGTAAACCAGCTTGATGCAGGTTCCTGCTTTGCAGTTGTCCTTCACAGCATCCTGATAAGAGATGTCCTTCACATCGCCCATCCAGCCCGACGGGATGTAGTGATTGAGCTTGCTTCCTTTGTCCTCATAGACGTAAAACTCGCCCGCCGCCCATGCCCTGCCCGTCACCAACAACGCCACAATCCACAGGTACTTTTTCATTGCACGGCCTCCTTTTGCTTCTTCCATGCCTCAGCTATTTCCTGACGAAGATCGCCCATTCCGTCATCCCGGCAACACAACGTCATCCGGCACTCATAAGGCTTGGCTTCGTGAATCTTGCACCGATCATCCTTCGTCAAAAATACGCACCGTCCACTCTGAAAAGGCCAACCCCACGAAGCCACGCCGCCGGAGAAATTCCGGCGCGGAAACTCATTCTTGGATTGCTTGAACGGCGACAGAACCTTTATGTCCGACTCACCCGACCACCAATCCCAGATCAAATAGATTCGCTGGAACCTCTTGAACGGCATCCCCAGAAATGCCGCCGCCTTCTCTGCCTCGCCGGGCATAAACCAGCCGGGCCGAACCGTGCACGCCTTGACGCATTTACCGCAACAACAGCCTTCGCTCATACGGCTTGCTGAGCGATAACCTCCGACGCTGGTATTGACTCCGAAACATCCACCTGCGCGTTTTCCTCGGCGTGCGCCTTGCCGATAATAAGAATCTTCTCGACCGCCTCTTGCGCGATATCGCCCTTTTTTGCCAAACGATTACCGACTCGCTGAGTCGTCCATTTCTCGCGCATCATTAACGACGCTTTGTGCCGACGATACGGAGTCCAAAACTTTTGTCGTCGAGCCTTGCGTCTTTCCGTCAATGCCTGCTGTCTCTGCTCAGGCGTTTTTTTGAAGTGATACGCCCTTTTTGCCGTCAATCCATCCGTCTTGCGAACATACCCGAAGCGTTCCAGAACTCTGCCAATTAAGCCCATAAGTTCCTCCGATTTCAGATTTCATAACAGCCTCAACTTCGAGACTTTTTCTTTTTGCGCTTCTTCTCAGCCTTTCGACGTTCATACTCCTCAAGATATCTGAGCTGTTCCTGATCTTCAATCTCCTGCTTCTCTTTGTCGTACTTGTCCCACTCTGCACCGCGCTTCGTGAGAAATAAATTCCAAAGCTTAATAACGACGGCAACATAGAGATAAATCAGGCATAAAACAAGGAGAACCCATTGACCAACGTCATAAGCTGTCGGATGATCGCTGGCAAAGTCTTGCAACATCTGAATGACAGCCCAGCTCTGGACTCCGACAAAACAACTTGGTGGCGCAAACGCCGCCCACTCCATCTCAAGTACGGAATACCAATATGCGATTCTTCGTCGTATAAATTTTGAAGCACATCATGGCCTCTCGTCCTTCCTTGCTGGCCGCATTCAGCCTGTTAATGGCCGAGGCCGCCGCAAACTCATTCATGGCTTGGCGGTTATGATCTTTGATCTTGATGCTGAACACAGGAGGGAACACCGATCCTGCCGGGGCTTCGATGATGATATCGCCGCTCCCGAAATACTTGTCGCTCTTTTTCATTTTTCAGGCTCCTTTTCGGTTTTCTTATATTCAGGCCAATCGGCGCATTGCAGGCACGTCACGCCCTCGGCCCTCCACATATCAATGACTCTTTTTCGATCATCGACGACGAACAAAATCTTTTCTGGACCACCGTTATCCCAGAGCCACTTGCGCTTGAGTTCCTGATCCGGGGTATTGTCCTTCTCATCCTCGCGGAGCAAGAACAGCTTTTCGTAATGCACGCCATTGTCTGCCAGCCACTTCTTTGTCACGTCCTTGAGCGTCTTAGGTCGGGCGCTGACGATCCAGACCGGAACCCGGTAATGACCCTGAACGCTGTTGATGAGAACTCTGCACCAATCGTTAATTTCATCGTCCTTAGCCCGTGCATAAAATTCGTCGAACTGCTTGCTGTCTTGCCGAACCAAGTGAACCCGATGCCCTACGTTCGCCAGCGTCCCATCCAAATCACACACCACAGCTTTGAAACTCATTTGCCATTGCCCTCCGCCGCCTGATAGTTACCGATGGAGAGCGACGGTTGGTTGTATTTGAAGCTCACGACCATACCCACCAACACGCACAGCACCGTCCACAGCATCAAAACCAATACCCAAAAAGCTCCCTTGTAAAACCCTTCCGGCATTACGACTTCCGCCCAAAAATTTCGCTCAGCGCTTCCAGAGCAAACACGATGATGAAAAACGTCATCCACGGATGGGCAAAGCACCACTCTTTCATATCACCCTGCCTCACCCAGAAGGGCATGAGACTGTCCGTAAACAGGCTGGCATCGCTCGACGTGAAACAGAATGTCCTCCTCAGCCTCGCGCCACAGCCTATGAGCGTCCTCGGTCATAAAGAACTCGCCATTGGCCTTGTAAGACCGCTCCCAGCGACACCTCAAGCAGACATATTTGTTGTAGGGCGACGCTTCGGGAGCGTCCTCCGGCGCAGGCCAGCCATTCGGCGAACCATTCACATGGTCAATCGGATATTCAATGCCGCGAATCTTCATAAGATCGCTAACGCCTTCCTTTTCCGCCATCTGGTCACGCGACCAACTGCGGCAGTTCGACACTCATCACATCGGCATCCGCCGTTATATCCAAGAACACCATGCCGCCAAGCTCCCCATCCGCCAAATCCATTGTCGTCATTCGTCTTTTTTCGATGACACTCCCGACAAAGCGGCTGGCACTTAGAAAGCTCGGCCTCTCTTTTTTCCTTAGATAATGACCAAATGCGATGGCTCACCTTTAACTTTGGATCAATGTGATCGACCTGTAAATCATTCCAAGAACCACAAGTCCGACAAGGACCGTTTTCCGACAACCAAAGACGATGCAACTCACGTTGCCTTTGATTTTGATACTCACGCTGTTTCTCTTTATTCTTGTATGGCATCGTCTAAAAATCGTTGCAGGGACGCGAATCGAACGCGCTTAGTCGTGGTTATGAGCCACGTTCGATACCTCACCGACCCCCTGCGATCAATCACGTCTTTTTGTCCTTCACAATCGCATCGGCAATCTTCTGCCGCATCACATTCTCAACCATTTCCTCCGCCTCTTGGCGGGCGATCTCCTGAATCATCTGCCCAAACAGCGTCAGATCGGCTCCCAACACATACAGCTCCTCGGTGCGCGTCGAGTGAAGCTTGTTCGGCTCATCGCTCTTGAGACGCTTGAGCACATAATCCAGAAGCCGAGTAATCTCAGCAAGGTCCATCACGCGCCGCTTTGTCTGTCAGGCACGAATCACCTCACCAGCTCTGGCCTTGGCATAGACCTTTATCTTCTCGACCAGAGGGATGTTATCGGCCTGCTTGTTGCACTCCTCATGGGCCAGAGCAAAATTGTCCATATGATTCGGACCGCCTTTGTGAAACGACACCAGATGCTCCACGGTCATATCGTCCTGCGGCATAGGCTTGGCACAGAAAAAGCACAGGTCGCCATCACGTTGTAACAGCGCCGACTTCATTCGGATCGTGGATGACCGCGACCCGGTAGTGATCCCCATACCCAGCCGCTTCCCGGCCCGAAACGCCTGCAAACATTCCTCGGCAAAGCCATTGGCCGTCAGCACCCCGTTCTTACGTTCATAGATAACGTGCGTGCCGCCCTGCGCCCGGAAGCGCACTAGCTCAAACGGATTAGTTGGCGACAGCACCTCGGCTCCTTGCCGCATCAACCAGCTATTCATCTCAGCCTGCATCTTCTTGAACGCCATGCGCTACCTCACTCCTTCCCAGACCCCAAGAGTCCAAAGTTTTTCTTCTCCTGTAATTCGTAGATGGTCTGCCCGCTATGCGTCACGACATAGGGCAGGAACACTTCTTGAATCTTGACCATGCTCGTCTCGACCAAAGCGAGCTGAGCCTGCACCCATCTGAGAATCTGCCGCCATGCCACGCGCCGCGCCCACAGTTCCAGCGTATCGTCGTAGCGCGGCCTGCGCCCGTTGTCCTTGAGCATCTGCTCAATGAACTCCCAGCGACACGGAAGCCGGAACGGGATGTCCCGGCCATTGACGGTATATTGAAAAGATACCGCCGACACCTTCTTGCCGTCAAACTCCAAGAGCACCGCCTTGGCTCCGTGCTGGGCCAAGATCATCTGGATTTCGCCCACCGTGCGCTCCGGGGCAATCCTCGTTGTCTCCATGAAAAATGTCGCCATTAAGCTGTTCCTTGACGAACCTGAATGCGCTTCAACTCATTGACCTCACGCGCCGCCCAGACTTCAAAACACCTGCCGCAATTCGGATCAACAACATCGTGCATGGCACACCGAGCTGGCTCAAACCAAGGCTCGCTCGATGGATGCCTCCACGGAGGGGGCGCTCCCTTAATAAGCGGCTCACATTGGCACGGAGATCGAAAATTATCCTTGTTAATAGGAATTTTTTTCATCTTCAATCACTCGCCGCCTCTGCGTCTTTGTCCGGGGTTCCAGCACCCGGCGCGACTGCTTGCCTGTGGTCTTAGCGCTGTTGCCGACCCGTGCATCCGTGCACAGGTTACACCGCACCTGTCTTTTTGGCTTCCGCCGCTTGTAATTCACAAGACCTCATCGCGTCCTGATAGTTGAAATGCTCACCATTAAAATCCCAAATCTTAACCCAAGGCTCCTCGTACCATAAAACTCTGCCGTCGTACATCACCACATATTTTTGAATCTCTAACTGACCTTCACAAAAATCAACACCCCTGTTCGATATACGCCACAATCCAGAGCGCTTTTTCTTTGCATCGTCTGGATTTGGCGCTTCTTCAATAAGCCCATAAAACGCAGGACGCAAAAAATCTCTGGACATCAAAATCTGCGGATCATATTTAAGAATCTCAGTCACATGAATGAACCGCGATGTGCTCTTGCGAATACGGTACAAAACCATCAAAAATCGGCACACATTTTCAGAAAAACAATACCTGTACCTTTTTGCAAATTGTCCACAACAAGGACATCCATGACCAGTCGATAGTTTTTCAAAAAGCCAATGACGAGCATCTTCCAAGCGCATATCTGGGAAAACAGTTGGAAGCGTACTTTCGCAATCGCCTTTCTCGCTCATTGACACATCTCCGCAATTTCCTTCGTCGAGAATCGCCGCTTACGCCCCTGCGACTTCATTAAGAGCCGCAGGACCAAGATCATCTGCTTCATCGACAGAATTCCCAGCACGCGCATCGACCGAACGCCCCAATCGAGCACGTCCAATTCCTTGTCGAATTTCTTTTTCAATTCGTGCTGACTCAGGATATAGGACCGAAGCCGACCATCACCAAGGTCGATCCCTCTGATCTTCCCGGTCTTAGGGTTGAAGCTGATCGACCACGTTGGATGCTTCATTGTTTATTTCCCCCCGTCAATCGGATGAGGCCGCCCATCAAACAGCACTCGAAAAGCGTACTGCCCGCACAGGCATTGATTGAACCGGAAGTGCGTGCACCCGCAGGAAAACGGAGCTGGGTCCGCAAAATACTCAGCCACCGCCAGCGCATCGCCATAGCGCGGGCGCTTGGTCCCATCCAACTCACGCTGGTCGAACGCTTCACTTATCAAGCTCGTCTCTCAAAATCCGCCGCAACCCTACAATGATATCGACGACGGCGGTGGTTGGCGCGTACAGTCCGTCCTTCTTCATGCGCCGGGCCAAGCTTTTCAAAAACTGCATCTCGATACTCGAAAAGCTGGCACTCCGAAACATGAAAAACATATTGCGCCGTTTGAGCCATTGAATCCTCTTGAGTCGGCCTTCGTGCCGCTTTGCTGTGGTCAGCCCCATTATCGACGCGCCATCCCGGTCTGCTGGCGCAACTGCTCGTTCTCAATGCTCAGCACCCGGACCTTCTCGCGCAGTTCGGCAATGATCTTGTCCTTGGTCGGCGGCTTCTCATATTTATTAGGAAGCTCGCTCGTCACATCCCAGAGAATCCCCCTATGGCCCGTCGCGCCCCATGTCGAAACCCCCACCTCGCACGCCACGCCCAGCTCCCGGCACTCGGTCAACCGAGCGCACACCGATCCTTTCACAACCGTGTGGCCCTGCCGGATGGATTGCATATGCTCAAAGACATCGCCGCCCGTCAAAGGCCCGTGCTTAAACAGAATTTCATAGACGAGGAACCGCGCATCCGACAGGAGGCCGCCTTCTTTAATTTTCAGATAAGCTTCTTTGCTGGTGTTCCGTGTCATCGGCATAGTCTTAACCTCCACCGAGCCGTCTCATCCCACAGGCGCGGCGCACGCTCATAGCCCTGCGCGAGCTGGGCGGCGATCCGTGTTCTTATGTCATGGATGGCTTGATTGATTTTGGAATGGCGAATAATTTTGCGCTGGCGATAAACGATCTTGGGCTTGTGGCCGTGTCCGAAAGATTGGAGATAAACTTTTCCCCACTCGATCCGAAGCCACCACAGAAAGCGGCTGATCCGCCAATACTTACTGCTGTAACCACATTGATTGCCGAGATTCGTACCGATCAGTTGATAGGTGCGGTAGGGTTTTTCTTGAACGACCAAGACAGGACCGCGACGTTTCGTTTCCATAAACTGCTCCTATTATTTTCGCTCTTTTCCGTGCATCTGTCCAGACATATTGAAACTCAAAAAAAAGGACCGCTAACTCAGGCCAACTCCATACAACACCAGCTAACTCAGGCTAAGTCAAAATCTCAGGGCAGACTCCACCCCTTAATGATCCATCTCAGCCACGACCTCTTTCTCAGCGCTTCGTCCCGAAAGATCGGACTCAGGCAATGACTGATCCCGAAGGGACGGCTTATTTCTCGACGGTAACTTTTTTCTTCGACGACAGCTCCTTCCCGAAGGCTCGGACCCGAAGGGTCTTTCCCGAAGGATCGGACCCGATGAGTCTGACCCGAAGGGGCGGACTCAAAGGGTCATTTCCCGCCGTTGGCCGTTTCCCGCCGTTGGTCGTGAGACGTTACCCGGAATTCCGAGATTCACGGTGTTGGGCTTCCAGCCGTTGTTGTTGAAGAAGCCCAACGCCGGGGCTGTCACCCGCGAGCGGTGTTTGCGAGCGGGTGTAATGAGATAGACCAACATGAGCAAAGCAATAGCTGAGGGTCTGGGAGATGAGAGTATCCCCGCCCGAATTTTGTTCCGAAATGAGTCCATTGGCTCAACGATGACGACGATTGCGAGTTTTAGGCCAGCGTTTCAACTAAGCCACTCACGCGCTTGGGTTACCGGGCTTCAAGGTTCGACCTTGTAAAGTCGTTTGTTCGATTGAGGCCCCTAGCAGGAACACCCTGCGTCCATCCTCAATGCCGGATTTCCACGGTTCGTCAGACCGCACCAGCTCTGTGACGAGCTGACTCGGAAACTACATCCTCAAGCGGCGGTTAAGTAGTACCGCTTGAAAAATCCATTGCCCTTCTTGGTCCGCGAGGGCTTGCGCCACATATCCAAATTGCTCATCGCAAACGGAAGCCTCTGCCATCCTGCCTGCTTGAGAAGTTCCTGCCAGCCCGGATTGAAAATGGGCGCAAAAATGAATAGGCCGCCGTGCTCTAAGGTGTGTGTCACATCCGCCAACCAACGCACCGCCTTGAGCTTATCCGTGGCCCCGGCGCGAAACCAATAGACCATGTGAAAGACCTCTGACTTGAACGGCATTCGCCCCGGCTCGCCAATGGCGTGATACCCACTTGAAGGTCCGGGGTCATCCGCCGTCCATAGTCCGAACGCATTGATATCGTTCGCCCGCGAGCGCTGGACAAAGAAATCCTCTCCATCAATCACCAAAATCCGATATTTAGGCTCAGGGAAGCCCAGCCGAGTCAGCACCCACCGAAATGCGCTCATTTCCCCATCTGTGAACCCAAACGCGAAAAAGACCGGGACAGGCGGCAAAACCTTCTCTTGGAAGGGTGCGAGGCTCACGGAAACGGCCTTTTCCGGGCCTAAAAGAGTCGCCAAGGCCACCAGCGCCCAGATCAAACGGCTTGCCTCTCTACAATGAATCTACTGCGCGGGATGGCTATGTCAGTCCAGACTTTGACATTCCCATCCTGCGTGCGATAACGCTCTAGGCTCAGGTCTAAAATCTGCGCTTTAACATCCCAACTGAGGATTTTGGCTTTGATTGGTTTGGATTTGAAAGTGGTGCGGGAGAGTTGGGGCGGTTTGTGATATGAGAAGGGCCAATCGCCCATCGTAATGCGAAACAGGCCATTGAGCGGCTTCCACCGATCCAATGCGGGGATCAGCGTCTCAAGATTGCGAATCTTGTTCTGGTTCAAATCCATTTCAAATATGAACATGGCTTCCTGTTCGGCTTTTCAGGGTTCAGCAAACGATAAATATGACTCTTTATTTTTTGGTTTGTCAACTTACCGTGAACGAAGCTCCTTTTCGGCAGGGACCACCACAGGCTCGTTCCGATGCCTGAGCCACCAGATCGTCTCACAGCCTGTCAGCGCCAAAGCCAGCGCGACGATCCACCCCATCTTCTTCAACGCCGCGCAAGCTCTCTGATCTGCGGCCTGAGAATCTTCGGCAGATACAGTACCCGCGACTCTTTGAGGAAGGTAAATTTCTTGTCGTTGAAATGCACCTTCGCCAAATTGCCGATCCGATTGTTAGTCCGGTCACCGTCAATGTGGAATACCCGGTCACCGTCCTGTAATGGGCCGCGCTGTAGCTCCCAAGTGCGCCGGGACTCGGCTTCCCAGCGCACCTCGCCATCATCCGTAGCGATCTTAATTCGGATGTAACCGGACTTGGTTTGAGTTTTTGTCCCGATAGGATAGTTCCGCATCGGTTCGTAGTACCTCATTGCTTGCTCCTCTCAATGTTGTTGAGAGCTTCTTGCTGGGCATCGGTGACGTGCTGGTTCGACTCAATCCAGTCCGCAATACCCTCAACCGTTTGCGTGGCAAAAACAAACCGCCCATCATCCAGCAAGCGGTTGGCCTGCTCTAAGGCTTCTTCCCAATCACAATCCGCACACATAGACCCTCCTCAGCTTTTGATGGCCCGCCGGAGCCGAGCAACCTCGTCAGCGCCATATCCCAAATGCGTCGCGTTATACTTCACGCCGCCCGGCGTAAGCTTGAGCGCCTGCGCCAAGAATCGCGCCGGGATGCTCATGTCCTTCATGCCGACCACGCACACGGCCTTGCGAGCTTTCTTGCCCGGACCCTTACGGTCTGTCGGACTGACCTTAAAAATACTCTTGGCTGTCTCCATCAGGTTGGTGATCGTAGCTTCGTAATCACTTGCCTTCTTCCTGCGGCCTTTGGTTTCGTTCGGCACGCTTCTTGATCCATAAGCCCGGCGCAATGGCACGCCCTTGGTCCCGGTCGGAACCACGACGAATAGATGATTGGACGACGAATAAGCCACGCGCCAGTTGTACCCGGCCCGCTTCATGGTGCTGTTCAGGGCAAGGCAGATGCCTCGGCGTGTATCTTCGTCGATTTCTTTTTTGTCTGGAAGGCCGAACGTGAATGCTTCGTCATCTTTGAGTGCAGGAAGTTTCTCTAACAGCGCGGCTTTGATGTCTGAATAGTTGCCGTCTCCGGCGAGTACGAGGTTGATGGCGCTTTGCAGAGGAATGACTTGGAAATGAAACCCGACAGTTTTATTCGTCATGGTGATCTCCTATCCATAATATGCTTAAACAACCTGATAAGGATACCAAATTACTCACCCTTTGTCTCTGGCAAAAGAGGCATCCCCAGCTCTCGGCGCTTGTCATTATCACCTCGAATAATGTCATCGGCACTTCGCTCTAATATAGGAAGGCCGCTTTCTGTGAGTTTTTGGACAGGCGCAGGCAACTGCGCCGCAGGCGCTTGGAGCATGGCCGGATAGACGGCGGCAATAGCATCGCCCAGCGCCATAAGATAATTGCGGCCCTTGTCGGTGAACGCCTGCCAGCGCACTACAGCCACTCCATTTTCTCCGGGTGACAGGAAGGAAAGGTCTGAGCGTACATCCCAGACATTGACTCGCGGCAGGAAACGCTTGATCTTATCCATTACCCGGATCAGCTCTTGCGTGCCGACTCTGGCCCCTGCCACGCATTCCATCTTCAATGCGTTGCCGCCACTCTGATAGTCCACGGACTTAATCGGGACCATCGCTACGATTTGAGTCAGTTCGCTATCTGGTGATGGCATATTTGAGGCTCCGACAAGTGTTATTCATTTGCTGAGATTTTGTCGCCCATCGACAGTTGCCGGGTTCGTAATTACCGTCGTTGTTAATTCGATCAATGGAATGATTCGGTGACGGCTTACGGCCCATGTCATTCAAGAAATTCTCAAACGAACCTCGCCAACGAACGCAAACCTTTATTCCACGACCGCCGTATCTGCGAAAATTTTTTGTTTTCTCGTTATAACAGCGAGCTTTCATGCTATCCCAAGCCCTATACTCTGGCGCTCGATTCTTCTTCGAGCCGCATCCATGAGTTATATGCTGAATACCACCGATATATTTTGCGACTTCTCTCTGCAAGCAACCACACGACCGACTTGTGCCATCTCTTAACGTGCTCCCATTCACAACACGCTTTGTCCCGCAATCGCATACGCATTCCAAATGACGATTCTTCCATTTATCATAACGGGAAAATTTCAAGACCACCCATCTTCCGCAACGATCTCCTATAGTGACCTTAACCTCCCTGCTCATGGGGTTCCCCCTCTGGGATGACATAGCTCCCCAACTTGATCTCGCACTCGACCCCGGCATCGTTCAGGATCATTTTCATGGCCTGAGCGCCGTGCGGATTGGCCGAGTGAAGCGTGATCTTCTTGGGTCTGACCTCCGGCATCATGGCCGCGATGTAATACGCGACTGGCCGGAACGTCTCATCGACCGTGGCAATGATCCTGCCCTGCCGATGGTAGAAGCAGATGTCGTGGTCTATGCTGATCTCCATGACATTTTGGCTGTGCAAAAACTGAATCGCCTGCGTGTTGGTTCGGGCCAATGTCCATCCGTCTGGGCATCGGCGGATATCGTCCACATAGAGTCTTATCGCGGCCATTCGCTTTGCGTCGTTTGCATCACAAGCACACTTGCACGGATTTTCGCGGCAGTACCAGCAATCATCCGTGTTGCTTGGCTCGCTCACGCCTTGTCCTCGACAACCTCATACGTCGCTTCAAAAATCTCCGGCTTGCACGGGTACTTCTCGCCCTTGACCCCGGTGATGATCCAATCGCCGGGCGACACGGTGAGCGGCCCTTCGAGCGTATTGACGAAGGGAGCAAACTGCGTTGTCGAGTCCGGGTCTGGCGCAATCACGCCTTCAACCTTTACGCCGGGAAACCATTGCGTTGCGTCAATAACGACTGGCTTTTTTCTGAATTTCATTGAGTCCTCCATATGATGTAAACCCACACCAGCTTGCAGGCAAAGTGCAAAAACTGGTCCAGATTTATTCCGTATTTATTCTCGCACTTGCCGAAATCAATCAGCCAATGCGCGACTGTCTCTGCCATGCCAAGGTCATAGCGCCCGGTGACATAGGCCACCGTGCCGCCATGAATCAAAGCGTGCGCGGTCAGCCAATATCCCCACGTCGGCTGATAGGTCTGCCCCGGCGGAACCACGGACATATCCACCGGGCGGTTCCGGTTCTTGCCACGGGCCATCTCGTTGCTTTGTAGTGCGAAATCCGCAAGAGAATGCCCAGCCATCAACTGCCAGATAAGTTCGATCATTGGTCCTCCAATATAGAGACTCCCCGGCCTGCCCATGAAGCAGGCCCGCCAATCCAGCCGTCGCTTGTAGCCGGAGCTTTGAGCGCACCTTTAGCGTTTGGGGAGTCTAAAGCGATCATTTCCTTCTGCCGCGCCGAGGCTCTGCCTCTGAACCCATATCCACTTCTTCGGAAGGAGGAAGCGCAACAGCGACAGGAGCTTCCTGCATATACAATGACCTCTTTGCCCTGCTCTTTGTTTCTGGCTCGTCCTCGGTTGATTCTTTCTTTTTTGGTTCTAGTTCTTTGGGTTCTACCTCTGGTATCTCCGGTGACGGCGCTATCTCAGCTTTGGTGAACTCGATCAGGCGGTTCTTGATATCGGCGCGAAGTACGACATCCGTCCTGATTTTATTCTTAAACTCATCAATGCCGACCGCCAGCTCGTTACCATCCAGCGAATAGCGCCTGCCCTCAAAAGCAACGATGCCCTTAGTAACTGCCATCTCTGCGATTTCATTGGCTTCATCAATGCCATACCCAAAGATGAGCTGAGTCGATCCTTCGTGGTGCGGAGCGCCAACCTTGTTCTTGATGATCTTGAAGTTGATGTCGATGCCGATTTCTTTGTCGCCCTTTTTGAGCTTCTTGGAGCGAAAATCCACGCGCACCGAGGAGTAGAACTTGATCGCCAGCCCGCCGGGAGTCGTGTAAGGGTTACCGAACATCACCCCTATTTTCTGCCTTAGCTGGTTAATGAGGATGAGCGTGGTGTTAGTCTTGGCAAGGCTGGGATTGAGCTTGCGAAGCGCTTGAGAGATCATGCGGCTCTGCGTACCCATGTGCTGTTGATCCATTTCCGCTTCCATCTCGGCCTTGGGCAAGAGCGCCGCCACGCTATCCACCACGATGATCGAGAACTTGCAGGTCCGAGCCAGCTCATCCACCGCATCAAACGCTTGCTCGCCATACTCCGGGTAAATCAACTTCAAGTCCTTGGGACCGCCATCATTCTCCAAGAAAACCCCGTGACGCTTGGCCCAGCCCGGCTCAAACGCCTGCTCAGCGTCAATCCAAGCACAGTATTCCCCGGCTTCCTGCGCCGCGCCGACTGCCCGGAGAGCCATCGTAGACTTGCCAGACGACTCCAAGCCTATGTATTCAATGATCCGGCCTCTGGGAAGGCCCGGAAGCTTCGTGGCGCAGTCCAGCGCGATGCTCCCAGAGCTGATCGCCGGAACCACTTCATCCGCCTTGCCAAAAAAAGACTTGCCGTACTTCTTGGTGAGATCGTCAATCGCTCGTTCAATCACTTTTTCGGTCATGGGGTTCTCCTTTTTTCATTCCATGCTAAAAATTCAACAAACAGCTTGACCAATTCCTGACTTTGATGAGACAGCGACCGATAAGCAACGCTCAGAAATTTAACATCACCGTCAAAGGAAGCTTTGACGTTTCCGTAAGTCTGATTCTCAATAGCTTTGCAAAGACTGGTGAACGAAACACCCAGAGCACCGCTTAGCTTCCAAAGCGTGTCAAACTGAGGAATGCCGCGATCACCACGCTCCACTTGAGACATATAGCCATTAGAAATTCCGCACCGACGCTCTATGTCATGCAATGACAATCCGCGACTTTTCCGAATAGACCTCAAGCATTGACCAAATTCTTTTGATTTCATTGTCTGCTCTCCATAATTTCAATGGATGTCTTGGATAGGATTTTAATGTCGCCGTCAGGAAGGTCCAGCATAATCCAGTCATTTGCTGACTGGTGGCAAACAGCCTCCACGCCCCGGAGTTTGCCCCGGATAATGCGGACTTTTGTCCCATGAGGAATGTCAGGCAACAACCAGTATGGTTTTCGCATAAACAAAGCGAGGTCGTCCGTGACACGGTGGACCCATGAACACGGACGACCCCTGAATTGTTTTATCTAGGTCTGGTTGATACTTTCAGAACATCGGTTATCGTGCTGTAACCGCTTTTGTTGTTTTCAACCTTGATTCTGCACGGCTTCCCGAACAAGGCCGCCAAGTCCACCTGCTCACCTACTCGCAGACTCATACCCATAAGCGAGGAAACCCAAGCATTAGCTTTGCTGTTTTCGTGAAGGCTCAAGCTGGACACCCCGCGAAGTATTTTGCCTGTGTAATCCCGATCATTGATGATCCGAAAGAACCACTCATAAGAGTCTTTCAACTCTCCGTTGGCATAGATGCTCGGTAACTTGATTATCTGGATATTGACGAGTTCGGCATCGTAAATATCTTCCGGCAACTTCTCAGTTCCGCCACCGCCCGACGTAACGGACCCCTTCAAATAATTGGGGTCAACTTTGCGTGTTTCCCGAATTTTCTCCTCAACAGCTTTTGGATCGAAGTCGGCGAGCGGATTGCGCTCGCTACCCGATTCATCGCGTCGGCTTTCGCCTCGCGGCTCTGGCTCTCGGCGAGGTTCCGGCTCACGCCTTGATTCTGACTGGGTTTCTGCGGCTCGTTCGACGGGACGACGGTACGACGGGGTTTCTCGATTGCCTGTGATCTCACTTGCGGCTACACGGCCACGATCATCTGACATACGTCCTCCTTGTTTAACTAGGCTTTTAACTAGGCTGTGACCTCAACGGTCACGAACTACTGACGCTGGCGAATGGTACTGCCAGCCGTCATCTCCCGCTCTTGACGGAAATTGGCTCCAATAGAAATTAGCATTTCAGACTTCATTTTAATAGCGTTAATCCCGTTTTTCAGGATTTCCATGTCTCGTTGAAGCTTCAAAATGTCCGTGCACATGGCGGCATAAGCATCTTTGAATTTTGACATGATCGCCGCTTCCTTGGCCGCTTCGGTCATGTCTTTACGGCCACCTGCACGCAGAGATTCCTCAAGAACTTCCTGCTTCTTGGAGGCAAGCCACATTCTGAAACTGAGTTCAGCTTCTTCACATTTGAATTTGAGTTCGACATAACGGGCGGACCAGTAGGCGTAATCGGTTGCGACTCGCGTCATATCCCCGGAGATATCAGGGGAAATAGCGATGGCGTGTGCAATGTCTTGTTCGGCGTTCATTAGGGGTTCTCCCTTGGTTCGGTTTGACCCGCGACTGATTTCAGATCAGTCTGCCCATCCTATAACTTTTATGGGTTTTCGTGTCAAGTTTTCGTCGGTGGGTGGCTTTTGTCCTGCGGGGCACAAAATGGATTCGAGGTGTTCTCCCTGCGCGACTCTCTGGTTCATGGACTCAAAATAATTATCAACCTCGGCCTCTGCCAACTTCATTTTGTGGAATTCGGCGAGACGCTGTTTAATCTTGCCCAAACAGTAGCCCATATTTATTTGTTTGGTCTTGGATGAACGAATGAGTTTCTTGAGAATTTTCATGCCACGATTGCGAATATCGTGAGTGCTTGGCCTGACGGTGACAATAATTTGGCGGACTTTATCGGCGACTTCGGCGTGCGAGCTGGCAGAAAATTCGTAATAGAGAGTGTCGAGTCGTTCTTCGGTTTTGAGGATACCTTTGTCATGGAAAAAGCGAAGGCAGGTCGCAATCGTTGTCCATGTCATTCGCGTCTCGTCTCTGAGCCATTTGATGCTGACTTCATTCATGCCGACAGGCAAGCGGCCCAAGTCTCCCGCCGCACCCACTAAAGCCATGTAAATGGTGAAAGCCCCATGACGGTGCGATTCCAAATCACGAATAAAATGCTTTGGCTCGGCTGAAATCAAGGTCATATGTTTACGCCCTCTATGATTTTTTGGCGACTTGGTAGAGCTTGTAGAACAGGCTAGTCCATCCACAACCATCACACCACTTTTCTACAAGGCTTGCAAGTCTCTGACGATGGCGGGCCAAGCACCACAGCCCCAGCTTTCCGGGCGCTTGGTACAGGTTCCATGCGATCTGCTCAGCGCTCATCGAGGAATACTCCACTTTTCTGGCTCGGTGACCCGTGACAGGGATAGATAGACAAGGTACGACATCTGAGCGGTAGCCGCCATGCGGCAATAACGCTCCTGATCTTCCGGGGTCTTGGCATTATGGGCATCCAACACCCGGTCAAGCCATACCCTAAGCCATTCCACAGCGACAGTTTTCATAAATAAAGCCCATGACCCCCAAGAGAGGCTTGAACTCTCAGCTCCGCCGACGACTGAGTTTGGCGGTTCTGTTGTAGCTCCACGATACGAAGCGCGTCTCCTCGCATCTTTGAATTATTGGGGGCGACCGTCGTCACGGCATGGGCTAAATTCATTGCATCGGCTCAGCTTTTAGAAACTCAAACCGAAGCTCCGGGTTAGCTATAAGGATTCGGTGCATCCCATTCTCGGCGCTGGCCTTGCGAGCATAGCCGCGCACGTCGTCCTTGGTGTCCTTGAAACGCAGGATTGAGCCGCACCAGTAGAGCGGCTTGTCGGGGTTCTCCCGGTACACCAGAATAAAAAAGTTTTCACCCACTACGCCGCCTTTTGAATTGGTTTTGATCTCTTTATAATAGCAAGCGTTTGAGTATAATGCTCGCGCCATTTCTTCGCTTTCACCGAAAAGTTGTCGAGCTGAAAGAGCAACAACTTCAAACTCGCCCTCATGCTCTCCATGTCATTGCTCTTAACGCAGGTCTGAGCGATTTCGGGCAGATTGCTCCCCAAGTATTTATCCAACTCCTCCGCGAACTCTTGAGTGGTCATGGTTCCTCCTAGTGTCCGAAGTGAGTGATACTCCCGCCTCCGAGGTTCATGGGAATGACCTGCCCGCCGCACCGTCTCGTTTGACCGCCACGGTCAACCATCTGGCCGCAGGAAGTGGGTGACAGGATATAGGAAGCATACGACCCGACCCAGCCACAGTCCGTACAGCGCACGTCCACCGGACCATTGCCGCCGAAGTTGCTGTTACCGCCTGAGTATCCGCTCATTGGGTTACCCTCCCTTTTTGATTCGCCAGCGTGCTTCAAGCAAAAATTTCATGTCAGGGCACTCCGGGTTGTCCACCACCCGCTCCCCGGACGGCAAGACCTTAACCCGGTGCTTTTGATGAATTTTGCAAGCGTACTCCTCGATTATTTCTTTATAATCCACAGTTCCCATAGGTGACCCCATGCGTTCTGGCGCACGCCTGCCTTGACCGCGATCCCGGCCCGGATCACGCTGGCCTTATACTGCCGGGCCAATGCCTCCGACTGGAATGTGTCATAAATTATCCAGTTCTCCTTGGGCTTGTCTGGCTTGACCTGATCGGTCCCTCGCGGGCCGCGACACAGGCAGGTGGCGGCATGACCCATTTCAAAGCACATATCAGGAGTGCCGATCCGACTTCATCCATTCGGACAGGATCGCCCCGGCTTCCTTGGCTTCCAGACCGAACCTGCGTTGCAGGTAGGGCCGCGCCCCGAACATATTGGTTTCGCCGCTCTCCCGCAGGTCATCCAGATACTTGAAGTATTTTTCCTTGTCGTCGGCCATAGCACGCTCCTTTATGCAATCTCCTGTAGCAGTCTGATTTCACTCTCTGAGAAAAACTTTTCGACCTTCTTCCATTCCTTCACCACGGCCTTGTAAGTTTGCTCGGCCTTGCGGCTGTCCTCCTCGTATCCGTAATCGCCGCAGAAGTCCTCGAACTTGCCGGGATCGTTCTTGGTCAGGCACGCCAGAACGTCATAGGCCGTCGGGAGCTTCGCCTTTTGCGCGTCGGCATAGCTGTTCCAGAAGAACATCGAGAGCGTCTTGACCCGGCCCTTCACAATGCGAGCGAAGGTCGCCCGGTGACGCTGACCGTGGATGTGCTTGCCGCCTTCACAGAACATCGGGCACTCGTCATCGACCTGCCGCGCCCGGAAGGTCACTTTCATGCCGCCGATGATCGTCAATGCCTGATCCTCGTAGCCCTTTGCGGCCAACAACTCAGGCAATTTCTTTTTGAAGTCGGAACTCGCTGGCTCTGGAAACAGGTCAGTCACTTGGTTACTCATGGAAGTCTCCTTTGGGCGGCGCTTCGATTTTGTAATCTTTCACGACGCGCCCGAACTCGATGTTGCCACGCTCGAACGCAGACCAAAAATAAGTTCCTTTGTATTTCCCAAACAAACCATTGCCGTCGTCGTAAACTTTCCAATGGGCGCGACACAGGTGCAATGCTTTGGCTGACAGGTGATCGGAGCCTGTCACAGCTTTGAGAATTTTTTTGAACGGCTCAATCGTCAGAGTCTTATATTGAACGAGCGGAAGCTTCCCTTGCTTAGTTCGCCCTTTCTGCTCATGCGGCGGCTTAATGCCGCCATCAACCATGATGGCCTTGCGGCAATGAAGCGTCATCATTGCCAACATTGGGATAAAAGATTGATACGTCAATATGCTGACGCTCTCGTTATCCAACTCAACGTCTCTCGGAGCATAGGCCAGCATTCCCTTGTCGCTCATTGGGTCGCCGCTATACCTGTCATAACCAAACATCCCATTGAGTTTGCTTCCGACAACATATCCTCCTCGCTCGCTCACCCCATAAACGCACGTTCCTGAAAAGTACGTTGTGTAAATGTTGCGCGGGTCTTTTTGACCAAACAAATGAATCGCAGTCACCCAGCGAACTCCGGTTCCTTTCAAGCGCTCCGCCAAGCTCGGAATAAAGCGTGAATCGCCAGACACCACCAAAGCTCCAATGCGCGGCATATTTCCGATTGGCATTTCTATCGTCGATCCAATCAACCGCTTGGTTGTTTCCTGTAGCGATATCAACTGACTGCCTGAATACTTTTCGGACCTTATATGAGGAGCAAAGCGCCACTCGAACCATGCCACAGGATAGATAGGAGCGATGTTTGGAAAGTCCTGCGGACACCATTCCTCTTGATCGCTCCCAAAGAAAAAATAATTGGCAATATCTTGAATCTGAAAAACAACCGCAGACTTTAAGTTCTCAGCAATGCCGAAATCTACGCTCGACAAAGCCATGCCCGGATTGTTGCGAAGCAACTGTTTCAGATCATCTATGAACATGAGCGTTGCTCTCTCCTTTAGAGGATGATGATTTCCTGCTCGTCTCTGCCGTCGAGATAAGCGAAGCAATCCTGCTTGGCTATCTGGCGATGCTTCACCTGCCCGGCGCGATCCTTCTTGTGAAATCGGTTGGCGAACCACTCCGCCTTTTCCTTCGAGAGCGTGTAGGAAATGCCCTTGGCGTTGCGCCCTTGATGCCCCCGGTAAACGTCCAGAGTCGCCGGGAACGAGTCAAAGACCCGGCGATCCTCGGCAGACATGAACTGTTCCCGGTGCGCCCGCTTGGAGCGCAGGTAGCCTTTCCACGCCCGGAGGTTCTGCCAGATATTCTCGCTCTCGATCCAAAGGTCACCGAGAATATCCCAATAGGTTGCATCGTCCATTTCCGACTGCACAGAGGAGAATGCGTCAATGCGATAGGGCTTCTCATGGAACACGATGAACCTTGCATAGTCCTTCGCCGCCAGAGCCACGGTCGCCGCATTGGACTTGACCTCAAATTGCTTGTTGTAGAGCGCGTTCATTTCAGGCGCATAGATGATTTCATGGACGAGCGGATGGCTAATCATCTTGCCAAGCGGCCCATCGAACATCCGAGCTTTCAACTCCGGGTGCAGGTCACAGGGCTTGCAGTTGAGAATGCCCTTCATTGCCGAGTCCGCCCTGCGCCCCAAAACTCCTCGCCCTTGCGAACGCCGACCACCACCGTGCCGACGAGCCACGGGAACTCCTTGTTGACCGGGAGCTTGTTGAGCAACCCTTCCTCGTTGACGCAGAGCGTGAACTCGCCCCACCGGACCATTTCGATGTAGCCGCCGACCCATGCCTGTAACTTCTCAAGCCCGGCAGGGCCTTTCGTCGATTCGATCCGCTTCTTCCCGTCGGCGGAGTGGATGATGTATTGGTGGATGGTCATTGCGCGGCCCCCTTTATCGAACGTGCTTCCATGATTTGCCGTGATGAATGTTTAGAACTGTCACCTCGCTGACTCCGTATTCAAGACCGATATTTTTTGCTGAAATGCCTTCCGATGGATAGCGTTTTCGTATTTCCTTCACTTGCTCGTCAGAAAGCTTTGCCAATGGTCGATGCTCACCTCTTGAAATCCGTTCCGGGTGCAAAACTAATCCATGCCGTTTACCCGTTGCCGCACGACCGTGCACAGACATATCGCGCTGATTTTGTTTGTGAGTGTCAGCATACAAGTGACTTGGCCGCACGCAAGGCGGGTTGTCGCACCGATGACAAATCTCTTTCCCGGTAGGAAGCCGACCACCGTGAGTCAGCATATAGGAAACACGATGAGCGTCCATAACTGCGGGTTGATGCTTTCGCCCCATGCCAAATCGTCCGTAGCCGCGACGATCACGGCAAGCCATCCAAAGCCAACAGCCATTGGATTTCTTGACCTTCTCCCAAAAACGCTCTGACAATTTTCTTGGTTTTAGTCCCATTTTAAGCTCCCATCCCTGCCCGTCAAAGACGGGCAGAGGGGAAGCTCGACTAGAACGCTATCGTCAATACTTTGGAAGCCGCTCGGTCAATCGCCGTGCGTTCATCCGTAAACGTGCTCTGCTGACTAACTCTCGTCATCCCTTGGACAAGGCCCCATGCTGTGTTTGGAGCGCCATCAACATCAACATTCTTCTCGGCCTCGTCATAGGACTGCTCAAGCAACTTGCGCGACGCGACTCTCATGCCGAACAATTTATCTAAGACCTCATCTTTCGTCGCGGCGATTTGATACCGCCGCGCCGAAGCGATTTGAGCTTCCAAATCACTCGCGGACGAATCAGCGTACCGCTTAACCTCAACAGCTAATTGCATCCATGCTTTTTCGCTGGCCGATCCGATGTGACGGATACGAATTTCATTCACATTTTTGGCTCCCCATAAAATGTGATTTCCGCACACCGACCGATACAGGAATGACGTGATTGCTAGAGAACAATCGCCAACTTCTGAGTTTTCGACAAAGAACCCGCGAGACAGTCCTTCATCGGTTCCGTCATTGATTCGAGCGCTCTCGTTTATGAGAAACGCGAAACAATCTTTGTCGCTCGCGTACAGCCCGGCAGGAGCGATCAGATCGCCAACCTTGATTGACAGCGACGGATGCCCGGAAGCGTTCAGCACGTCCGCCTCAGTCGCCGGGCGAGTGCCGGGCTGATTCGGGAATGCGGGCCGCGCCGGGGGTGTCCGCCACCCTTTCGGCTCCAAGTCCATCAGACGGCGCACGATTTCGTGATTCCAAATGCGCTGATACTTCGGAGAGGTAATCGCCCGGAGTAGCAGGTCACCGTTTTGATGGAACATCAGCGAGGCAACGTCGCTCGCGTTTTCCTTATTGCTTCGTTCCTTGAGGCCGTAGTTGAGGTTCTGGACGGCGAGTGTGGCGGGTAGCTGACGAAGATAATCGGCAGGAGCGCCGATCAACCGGGACATTTGCCCGAACGCCCAATGGGTGAGCCGGGCGAACTTCCCGGCCTTCCCTGTGAGCTGAACTTCCTGATCCACCGTTTCCACGCGAAGCTCGGAATACGGCACTTTTGAGGTCACCGCCGAGTCCGCATATTTCTTGCAGACCTGATACATTTCCTGCAACGACGAAAAGCGCTCGTCTGCTGGGCGAGTGCTCCATTGAGCTGAGGCTTTGAACAGTTCCATGATTTGCTCCTTTTAAGGTCCAACTGTGGGAAGTGCCCCGACCGTGGACCGATTTTGTCCTACATCTAAGGATACGTTTTGGTAGCCAAAGTGCGAACAACAAAAACGAACCTATTTATAGAGGTGTTTTTAATGTCAGAAAAGACGCTTGGTGCTGTCAGCTACGCCAAGGGCAAAATTGACGATGGCTTCCGACTCGCCGCGCCGGGCAAGGAGCGCGAGCCGTTGATAGGTGGCAACGAGCGCCGCCCGCATGATGGTGTTGTCTGGCAAGGATGGGCGCTTAGCAAAGAGCGGATCGAGCCATGTCTGCAACCCCTTGTTGACGTGGATCGGCTCACCAACCTTGCGTTGGCCGTTCTTCTGAATTATCTCGTAGGTGACCGCCCTGCGGCCTTCCGCGCCCCACGCGCAGATCAAAGCGCACTCTTGACGGTTCGGTTGACTGGCGGCGTGAGTTGCCATGCCAGACTCAAAATCGGTGGTTGAAACGTCAGCCGTCCAGATTTCGGTGACCGTATCCACCCCGGTGATTTCGTCCATCGCCAGACCTGCAAGAATCATGTCGTGCGAGAACATTCTGAGCGCCATGTTTACCCGGTCATTGGCCCCTTGAAGCGGCAGGGCGATGCAATAGTTATCCCCATAGATGAACACCGCCGGGATCATGTCATGCCCGGCGTGAATGATTCGTTTAGCGTGTTGAAGCCCTTGATGGAAAATTTCTTTGGTTGGTTTCACAGCTTCTCCCTACTCTATATGATTGCTGTTTATAACCTCGGATGGCAATTCCGCCCGCGCCACCCGGACTGCCATCGCTCGCTCGCGTGCTCCTAGCGACCGCCGGGCACTCTTGAGTAGCGTCTGGAACCGCTTGATCCGGCTTTCGAGCCGCTTAATCCTGAGCCGGGCCTGTTCGATCTTGTGCTCCGGGGATTGCCGCCGGGCCTTGGCCTGTTCCTGTCGCTCGAACTTCTTGCGGCCTCGCTCAAAGTCCTTGTGCATCTTGGCCTTGGTCGCTATAACCTCGGCCTCTGCCTCGGCCATCGCCTTCTCAATGTGCATCTGCCGGGACTCGACGTAGACCTTGATGACCGCCCGTTTGAAGGTGAACTCATGCCCGTTCTTCCACGGTCGCCCGGCGTTCTTCTCGGCATATTGAAAGATGTTGAAGTTCACCAAATGCGCGATTTCATGGTAGATGATGCCGAGCGGACAGTTATCGTGTGAGAATGGAAGCTGTATCGAACTGCCGCCCCACGCCCTGCCGCCGCCGTTACGCCTGTTCTGATAGACGTTCAAGTGTCTGATCCCGAACTTCCGAGCAAGCGCCTTCGCCAGAGGCACGCGAAGCTCCGAGCGAATAAGTGTTTTCTGCTCCTCTGGAAACTTATCCCATTCCCATTGGTAAACTTTGAGTCGAGCCATGTCGCACCCCCTTAGACCTGATCCATTCCAGAGGCTTGAATCTCATCTTCCATCGTGACCGTCCATTCCTTGTTGCACTTGCCACAGCGCACCGTCACATCGAGCGTCGCGCCGTAGAACGTCTTGGTTCCGCGCCCCTTGCCTTCGATCCGCACCGACCGCTCGGACCCGGCTTCCTCGGCCTCAAGCTCCCGGTCCTCTGGTTTGCAGGAACAGGGTATGGTGTCGGCCTCGCCGTCCATGCTCAAGGTCGCTTCGGTCAGGTCCGTGCCGCACTCCGCACAGGCATTGACGATCCGAACCTCGGCATTAACATGGCCTTCGTCATCGACTTCGACAGACTCTACTTCGGGTTCGTTCTCCTCGTTGCCGACAAACTTATTGCAGTCCGGGCATCGCATGGTTATCGCTCCTTATTAAGTTTTTCGCCGTCTCTCGAAAAACAGACTGGCGATGCAGTTCGTCGCCGTCATAAATTCCCTCTGCGCTTTGATCGCGTCCCTCATTGCCTTTTTCAAGTCGCCCTTCTCGCATTCATCCTCGGCTTGAGCCAAAATCATCTTGGCAAGCTTCTGAGACGCGAGATAGGTGCTGAAACGATTGATTGCCATTGGTTCTCCTTTCCGTAATTGGACGCATTACTCCTTATCTAAGGATACGTTTTGATCGCCAAAGTGCGAACAACATTTCATATCTACAAATCATAATGTTTTTAACACGCTATCTTAACAGGTTGTCAAATCTGAAAAAAGAATATACCATGATTCACCCCCGAAGGAGCCAAGCTTGATTGCTGAACTGTCGCCAAACGATGACTGGTCATTTCATATCCGCTTCGCCTATAACCCTGCCATTGTTGATGCCATGCGCGGCACGCCCGGCTGTTCATGGTCCAAAGTTTCTCGGAGTTGGATCGGGCGCTACATTTACCACGACATGACCGTAGCGATGCTCAAAAAAAAAGAATTGGAGATTGTCGAGAAGCCCGGCGTACAAACCGGACTCCAAGCATTCAAAGAACGCGAGCAAGAGCTGGAAAACGCCAAGAAGCTGGACGGTAGCACCTGCATGGCGCTGACCAATGTCCCGCTCGACCCGCATCAAGCCGTCGGCTCCGCTTTTTTGATCGTCGGAGAGCGAGTGCTTCTAGCCGATGCCGTAGGTCTGCAAAAAACTGCGACCGCGATCAACGCCTGTCTTGTCCTCAAAAAACTCCGAAGCATCCGCAAAGTCCTGTACGTCACCCTTAAATCCTGCGTCTGGCAGGTACGCGATGAGATTCACCGATTCTCTAACGAGAGCGCAATGGTCATGGATGGCGTGCGCGATGAGCGCGAACACATTTTTGAGCGGTGGATGAGCGGCCCGGATATGTTCTTGGTCGTCAACTACGAGGCAATCTTCCATTATCAAGAGTGTTTCAACCGGGCCATGCCGGATGTCATCATCGCCGACGAAGTTTCGCGCACGAAGTCGTGGTCATCTCAGACCGCCAAAGGACTCCGCAAGGTAAAGTCCCGATATTTCTGGGCGATGGGAGCTACGCCGCTTGAAAACAATTTTGACGAGGTGTTCAACATCCTGCGGATCGTCAACCCGGAACTGCTCGGCAATCTCACCAATTTCAAAAACTACTACGCGAAGATCGGCTATTGGGGAGAGATTCGCGGCTGGCACGCTGAGCGAATCAAAGATTTTATTCAGCGCATTCAACCCTATATCTTCAAAAGGACAAACCAAGACATCGGACGAGAAGAACCAAAAACTGAGATCAAGCATCATTGGCTTGAAATGTCAGAGGAACAAAAAAGAGTCTATAACGATCTCAAGACTCAATCAAAACAAAAAATATCCGTCGGAGGGTTGTCATATAGCATGGCAATCACCGTGTTGATGAAGCTCCGCGAAACGTGCGACTTCGCTGATCTTGGCGATGATACAGCTTCCGGGGCCAGCGTCAAGCTTGATGAGCTGGTTAAGATCGTGAGAGAAGCGCCAGAGGACGACCGAGTAATTATTTTTACTCAATGGGAACGCGCCGCCGAGAGAATCCGCGACCGTCTGAGTCGAGAAAATATCTCTCACGTTGTTGTCTCAGGAAAGATCAAAGGACAAAAGCGCAAAGCCGTCGTCCATGATTTTCAGACCCTCCCAATTCGCGCACTCGTAGCCACCGATTGTCTGAGCTATGGAATGAATTTACAGGCCGCTAACCGAATGATCCTGTTTGAACCTGTTTACACCGCCTCAAGAACGAACCAGAGAGTTGGCCGGATTCGCCGCCACGGTCAAACTAGACCCATCACGATTCACAATCTTCTTTGCAAAAATACCGTCGAAGAAAAAATAATTCAGATTCTTGCTCGAAAGCAGGGATATGCCAATTTGCTTTTTGATCCTCTTGGAAAAAACGTCAAGCTCACTATGGACAACTTGAAGTCCATCATTCTCGGTGCGTAGCATCGTCAAGATCGGTGACCGCTATGGTCGCTTAACAGTCTTGTCCTTCTATGGGAAAGACGCTCATGGCAATCGCTCATGGAGGTGTCTCTGTCAATGCGGAAATCAATGGATCGTAAGTCAGGGAAATATCCGATCAGGAAAAGCGCAGTCCTGCGGATGCTATCGCAGAGAAAAAACTGCCAAGAAAAATAGGACTCATGGGTGTGCTGGGCGGGGGAAACCAACTCCTGAATATCGCGCATGGCACGGAATGATGCAACGATGCTATTACAAAAAATCAGTAAGCTATCGCCGATATGGGGCCAAAGGAATCAAGGTTCATCCATGCTGGCATGATTTCGTCGGATTTCTGTCTTATCTACAAAAATCAATAGGCCGCCGCCCAAATAACAGCATGACCTTAGATCGAATCAATAATCGCCAAGGATATGAGCCGGGGAACATTCGCTGGGCCAGCCGTCATCTGCAACGGATCAATCAGTCAGCTCATCGTCTAAGAAAAATAACCTACAAAGGCAAGGCGTTGATACTCAAGGATTGGGCTTTGAAGCTTGGAATAAATTATAGTAGCCTCTATTCTCGACTGTCGCGTGGCTGGTCAGTCAAAGATGCCTTTTCTTTTCCGAAGCTCCATCCTCACGAATTTGTCTATTGGAAGGCCAAATGACCCGCAAATGCTGTGGCCGGAAGCGGTGTCCCGGCAATCTCAAGTTCGGCAATACCAAGTGCCCTAAGTGCGGTCATTGGTGGCTTCGAGATTCTGTCGTGGGCGGATGCCCGATGTGCCATAACCAGAGAAGCCAAGTTATGACCGAGATGGGATTCCAACACGTTCACACCCGCGCCGACGGCGCATGGATTTATGCAATCACAACGACAACCGAATCCCGATAAGGAGAACAAAATGTTTAAGATGACGTATCTCCGCATTGCCTCTCACAAAAATTTCAGGACCAACGCTATCGACACTCAGCGTTTTGGAGCTGAAATCGACATTGACGTAGAAGGACTGGACAAAGTTGCCAAGCTCACGAAGATGCAGGCCGCCGCTTACGACCTGTCCTGCGCTGGAAGTATGATGCTCAAAGAAATGCTCTTGGCCGAGGAAAGCAACCAGCGATGAGCGATTACTCCAAAATTCTTTCCGTCGAGAAAACGATCATCATGCGGCAATGCCGGGAATGCTCCAAGCGCGGCGATCTCATTCGAGACTGCGCCAAAAATTGCTACGAGCATTACGCCTCCTACGTTCATATGGCCTATGCCAACATCCATCGTGAACTGTGGGATTTGGAGCTGAGCGACTTTAATACCGGGAGCAAGCACGCTGACGAAAGCAAGGCTCGCGGCGAAGTGCTCAAGACTGTTCAGCTCTATGTGGATCATCTCAACAACGCCTACGAAAGAGGGCTGGGTCTGGTTTTGTACGGCCCGCACGGAACAGGCAAAAGTATGCTCATGGCCTGCATCATCAAAGCGGCGCTGAAATCGGGCAAGAAAGCCATCATAAGGGATTTCGCAGACATCGTAAACATCATCCGCAAAGGCTATCGCATTGACGAGGAAGCGGTCGATCTGGACCGGGAGTTCGAGGACACGGACTTCTACTGCGTGGAAAACTTCGGGATCAATCAATTCCTTCAAGCTGTCGATAAAAACGCCGTGCCAACCACATTCCGAGGCCCGGACTATATCACCCGCGAAATTGCCCGACTGTTCGATAAGCGCCGCCGCATCATGCTTCCCTCGCTCATCACAACCTACTTCAATCTTGATGTTCTAGCCAAGGCGCAGGATGATGAAGGCCGTCAGCTTTTGAGCACGTTCTACGGCAAGAGCGAGAACCTTTTTGTTCCCGGCGATGACTACCGAAAAAGCGTTATGAAGCATTCTTGGAAAAAAAACCTCGTCGCTAAATGAGAACGCCGCTCTGGAAGTCCATCAAGGATTTTCCCGGCTATTCCATCAGCAAATACGGCGAAGTCAGCAAAATCAAGCGAAGGTTTGGCGGCGGCATGAGCCGCCGTATTCTCAAACCCATTCCAGATCAGGGCTTTGTCCGGTACAGACTCTACCGTAAGGGGAAAGACCATTTTGTTTTTGCCAATAATCTCGTCGCCGAAGCTTATCTGCCGGAGCCACAGGACGAGCGCCGTTTGTTCAAAGTCGAGCACATTAACGGGGATTTCAAAAACAACTTCTATCGCAATCTAAGGTATGTGTACGTCGGAGCAAGAGAGAAAGACGCGCAAGCCGTATGGATAGCCTTACAAAAAAAGCGCCTTGAGCGCGACTACCGCATCAAAATCGAAACGTGATCCACAATCCGTACTGCCGCTTACCGTTCTCGTCGTATTTCACGACGGAGATCGACGGTAAGCGGCAGAGACGGCTAAACCAGCTTAACTTGGCTTCGCTGGGGTCGGTTCGATGTTCGACAGATCGCGGCTCAAAGTCATGGCCGCCGCCAGAACTGCCGCCGATACCATCACCCATTTTTCATTTACCCCGCCCTGTTGCAGAGCCAGAACGCCGTTATTGAGTTGTCCCATAATACCCATCCAGACTTCGGTGGATTGCCATGTCGGACGTGAACTCATGTCATCGGCCTTGTTTAATCCGCGCAGGACGTTGTAGACGGTCACCAGAGCGGTATTGATGAGCAAGGCATACTCTGGGGGCAGAAACCCCTGCACCGAAGCCGCCAGCGAACCGAGCGACCCGAACAACGTCACCCAGAACGAGACGGTTTTCCATCCACGCGCCACTCCCTTCAACTCGCCAACCACTTCGGCGACGGGCTTTTGCACCTTCATTATCAGTTTGATCTTGTCAATTATGCTCATGCCATCCTCCTTGGACTGTAGAGTATCCTGATCCCTCGTATATAGTCATTTCGGCGAAAACGCAAGGAAATATCTGGACAAAAAAGCTCTCCGATCTTATACGGAGCCATGCCGCATAACTTGGCTCTCTCGTAAGCATTCAGCCAGACGTTTTTAACTTCGGTGTTGTGAAGCTGATCGGAGGTCTGTATTTCCCAGATCAACGATTCCCAAGCTTCTGGGTCCAACAAGATAACTTCTGGCTTAACATTTGGCGGCAAGTTCCGAAGTTCATGCTCTATTAGAGATGCAACCAGCACGCGATTGTTCATGGCCTTTTCTCATACGAGTGCGCTGTCCATCTTCTCACGGACCATCGCCAGCGCAGTAACCGTCTTATAGACATTGGTCGTCGCGGTGACATAGCTGGGGTCCGTAGCCCATTGAAACTTGCCGGACATCAGCCCTTGGAAGTATTTTTCTGGAACATTACGCCAGCTATAGGCCGCCGGATACATCTGCTGAATTTTGCTGGCATAAAAGACCAGCGCTTCATCAGTTGAATCCCAATCGGCGAACTTCCGGGTAACCGCAATGCGAATAAGGATAGTGTCTTTGGCGTTCTCGGCAATCTCAAACTTGGTTCCGGCAGGCCATTCCTTCTTGGCGGCTACCAGCGCATCATTGACGTTCATCCCTTTGAAGCGATAGAACTCATGGGTCTGAACATCTTTGACCATCCCGGTCCAGCCTTTTGGGAGCGTGATGCCAAAATAGTTGTTCAGGCCAACCATGTGCTTAAAGCCTCCCGTTTCATGCCACGCATGAGCCAACACAATATACGGATCAAACCCGCGCAGGCGAAGCACCGGAAGCGCGGTCACAAAGCGGTCGAGCGGCGTTGGAGCGCTAAGCGGTGGCGGCGGCGAGATCGGAGAGGGTGTCGGTAAAACCGTCGGCGCAGGCGTAGGTGCTGGCTGAGGTGTCGGGACAGATGATGGTAAAGATTGGGGTGATCGTCGAAACAGATTTAGGATGGCTTGCAGGATTGCTTTGACCATAGTATTTAACCTCTGAATAGCCGCATTCGCACAACAGGTCGTAACCAACCACAAAAGCGGGCCACTCTATTTTTGTCAGCTTGCTCTTGCACAAAGGGCACATGGTCCGCCCTAATTCTGTGGTCTGCCAGCTAAAGTTTCAACCAATTCTTATTCGTCAGCTCCGATCAAACCCAAGGCTCGGCCAAGCCAATAGGCAACCAAGAAATCTCCGCCATTGTGGTAGGTATCTGGAATGGTGTTGCCCATCCAGTTATCTGCCGAGTAGAGACTTCGTTGCCAGATAAAATCCTGCGTGCCTGACATCCATCGAGGAAGCGGCTGGGAAGTCACCCATTGCCCGCCCCATTTCATCAGCCGAACCCCATACTGACTGAGCTGATCCCCCTTGTCGCTGTTCTTGGTTTCAAGATTCCCGGCCAGCTTTTTTTCGACGGTGAACTCCAACAGCGTTTTCTTGGCCTGACCAATTTCAGTCGCCGTCAAAGGGTTCTGCCGGGCGCTCAGGAACGCAATCCAAGAGTTGCCCGATTTGTGCTCGATAGCCCATGTCCGCAAAAGTCCCTTCTGATAAGAAGTCTTGAGCGATCCGTCATCTTCCAGATCAGCCAGAATGGAAAGGCAGATCGCGGCGCGGTGCGAGTCGTACTTTTTCTCAATGGTGACGAGCTTGGCTTTGGCATAAGCCGCCAGCCCTCCGGCGTTGTAGCTTCGCTCAATTTTCCGGTAGTGCTGTTCGTAAAGCGGCTCCCCGGTGATCTTGGAAGCCACTTTCAGGATGCAAAGACATAGCGCCAGCCGGAGCGGATCGGTAAGCAGGCCATTGATTAAGGCCCCGAACTCGGTTGGGTTACCGTTTGGCAGGACTAGCGCATAGTTGTGATTGATGAGTTCGTCGGCCACGCCGCGAGCCAAGATCGCGGCCTTCGCCTTTACGTCTGCATCACCATAAAGCCATGAGAAATAGATGCCGCAGATGTGCCCGGTCACGCCGTCATTGGACACATCATCGCGGACAAACAGCGTCCCGTCCGGGTTCTTCTTGGTTCCACGGATCACCCGGCGCACAGGCTCGCCGTGAGCCGTCTGGTGCAGGTCCATGCCTTTCATGGACAAGCGCAACCGCTCCAAGTCTGCCGGGGCATGGGTCACCGAATACTTGAGCGCCCACAGCGTCGTGTAAATGCCGTGCCAGATACATTGGTCGCCTTCGTCGTTGACCGCCGGATCGGTGGTGATCCGGTACTCCCACATCCCGCCATCAAAGGCCGAGAAACGAGCCACCATATCATCCTCAAAGCGCTGAGCTTTGACCGAAAGCTTCTCCGGGTACTTGAGCGCGACTTGCCGGGTAAACTCCTCGAAAGGGTCCAGCTTGTTGGTGATCTGATCGGCCAGCTTGAGAGCGCCTACCTTGGCGAGATCAGCTAATTTTTGGAGAAACCATAGAGCCATTGTCCACCTCGTTTCGTTCCTGCAACTGCTTTATTGCTTCCGCGACCTTGGGCTGGTCAATTTTTCCGCTTGTAATCGCCGGGGCCGTGCCCTGAACCAACATCCGGTACGCTGACTTCGCCATCGCGTCCTTGGCGGCCTCTACCGGAGCTAAGTCAATCAGCGTATTGCGAACTTCTTGAATTGCCACCCCGACGTGCATGAGTCTCTGGGAATTTTCAAGTCCGATGACGGGCGACCACGCCATCGAACAGTCAAACAGATCAATCTGCTTCTCGGATTGCGGGTCTTTTCCAACAACGTGCTTCCACCACACACATTTACCACGCTCACCCGTTATTTCGTCCTGCCCAAAATCCTTACGCCACCCATCAACACACGACATCCCATTCAACGGACAATGCGGTGGTCGCATAAATACCTCCTATTCGGTTTTCAATTTCAGTTCTTTGAAGCGAAGATGATGTCACAGTATTGGAACACATAAGTTCCTAATGCTGACGACATTCCAGTATCGCTTTGATTGCCAGTGCCCGGAGAATCCGCACCAGAATTTGCTGTATCTGAGCCAGCCGTTAAGTAATAAGGAATAGGCGCGGCGACGGCGATTCCAGCAACCCCTTGCACCCAATAGTTGTAGCTACGAGTGACAAATCCGTGAGGCCAACTATTCGCCCCACCGTTGGTTGGAAAAAAAATCTGCGCCCCAGACAAGCCTTGAGCCGTTTCATGTTGATGGCTAATCGTATGTGAGTGAGAATTAACCCCGTGTGTGTGATTATTCTCAGTGTGAGTATGAGAATTAACCGTATGGGTATGATTATTCCCAACGTGACCATGAGAAAGGCTGATCCCGGCGCTTGGAGAAGATGATCCGCCTGTTCCGCCTCCTGCTCCACTAACAATCCTCAAATGTCTGTCATTAAGAGATACGACCTGCGTCCATCCAGAAGGAGGCGAAGCCATGTAAAACACCTGCACGGTTCCTGTCTGGTTGAATCCAATGCCGGACCCGGAGAATGAGGACAAGTTAATCCGGTCTTGCTTGACGGAGCCAGCCGTTAATCGCTGGCCGTTGATGTCGTAATCCACCGTTTTCTGACGGAATGGCACAGGAAATAAACCGACGACCATCATGGCACTGTCAGCAAAATATGACCCGATCTGAACTTCGCCCGCAATCATCTTAAAGACGTTGATTTTCAGGTAAGTAGCGCTTGTCGAAACGATCTTGGTGACATTTAGCGTCTGATAAACACCGCCGCCCGGATGATAAAGGCTGAACGATTCCGAAACGCCGTCGTCGATAGAAATACGAGTGGCGCTTGAAAGAGAGCTATAAATACGAGCAGACAAGGACAACGTAATACCCAGAAAGCTTTTATGGTCAAGCGTCTGATTCATCGCAAAAACAGCGTCGGCAGTTCCGGCGTTAGTCACGACAATCTTCATCGCGTAATTGCCTGTGTCGATCTGTGCGCCAAGATCACCTATGGCGGCGCGATTGATATTGACCTGCGGCAATGTTGAGCCTGTTTTAGCGACCAGCCATGAGTCCAGCGTCTCCGCGCCATTGGCGGGGTTGGTGTAGGTCGCTCCGCTATTAGCTTGATCGACCTCCATCCCTCCGTTCGAGAGGAGGTTTTCGTGTATACCGTAGCCTTTTACGCTACCGTTTGTCCCAACTTCCCATAAAAGTCCCATAGCTCGTTCTCCTTAATCAGTTTTCAGAATCCTTGCAAATTTAAGAACGGAACGCCCTGAATCGTGCATTCATCGACGAGAATTTCAGTCGCCAAAACCACCTGCGTCCCGGTATCTGTCAGCCCGCCAAAGTCCGTCAGACCGCGCATGGTCGCCACCGCCGCCACTTCTTCAACAGGCAAGGTCATCATCTTGAGGTAATGGAGATATTGCGACTTGGGGCCGCCCGCCATCGGATATCCGGTGATGGTATGGCAGGTCTGGCATTCCACGGCGATCTGGGTATAGCTGGTGATTCCTCCTGCCGTCGCAAACGGAAGCGTTAAAACATCGACGGCGGCGCTGATTCCGTCATTGTGCGAAACATCGACGGTATAGCCGCCAACGTCGGTCATATTATTCAAATAAACTGTTTGTGGTGGCATCTTCATGTCCTCCTGAAACGATTTTATCCGTGCCGCAAACTATCCTTGGGAGGTGGCCGCCTTCCATTCTTCCTCTGTAATATATTGAATACTGGTGTCGCCGAGTTCAGCCAAAAGCGCCGCTACCGTATCTTGATCCATCCCGTCATACGACGAATAGCAATCTGAACCATTGCGTGTTGATTTCACCCAGATTTTCATTATCGTATCCTTATCGCGCTGAGTTGTCCGGCTGTGTTAAAAGTTCCAGATACAAACGCCGCCACAAGATAAACCGTTGTTGTGTTGGCAAATTTAAGATTTCTGAAAACCCTGCCGCCGCCGGGGAACGCAGGGAGAGCTTGCGAGCTTCCGCCATCCGTAACTCCGGTAAAAGAAGCTGAGTTAAGCGAAATCGCCATCTGACTACCTGCTACTACAGTTGCGCCGCATGAGAATCCGGCGTGAACAAACCAGTTTCCTGCCGTCAGAGAAATACTCCCAACATTTGATGCAGAAGATGAAACAGAAGCGCTCTGAAAGTTGCCCTCTATCGTCTCACCGACATCGCCTAGTTTTGCGCTATCGCTAACCGTCGTGCCTTTTGCTGGAATGTTAAAGCTCATAAGAGACTCCATTCTGCGCCGTTATACATCATGCTGACGGAACTGTAGACTGACTGAATAATGAAGTTGGTCAGACCGTCAATAGTTCCTGTCGCTGGCTGAATGACAATGAAATTGGTCGCCGCATCGCCTTTGCCATCCTTGATGAACAACTCCTCACCTGTGATGGGCGACGACGGCAAATTGACGAAGGTTGACGATCCAACTGTTTTATTCACGACTACATAAAGGTCTGTCCCGGCTAAGGTCACCGAGCTACCCGATGTTACGATTCTCACCGAATTGGCAAGGTTGGATCGCAGAATCGGATCGGTATTACCAACCGAGTGCGTTGCGGCATGGGCGAAGTTCGGAGCCACGCCCATACTGATAAAGGTGATGTTTTCACCCACCGAGCGTCCGGTCAGAAAGGTGACCGACGAATTGCTGGTTTCGGTGTAATCTGACCCCAGCACCATGAATACGCCGCCTGAATACACGAACAGGCCGCCAGACCCCACCGCATAAGAAATGTTGAGCGGGAACACCGTCTGACTGGCCGTTGCCACAATGGTCTGCTTCTGGATCATGTTGGCCGTTACGCCATTGGACACCCGGTAGAAGCTCATAACCGTCGCATTGAGCGGCGGCGGAGTCGTCATGGTGAAGCCGGGAAGGGCTTGGCTCTCAAAGAAGTCCACTCCGTTCTTGAGAACCAGTCCGTTGCGAGTCACAAAGAGCGACCCGGAAACGAACGTCTCCGGCATGGTATAGGTGATGTTCGAGGCATCCACCGCACCCGTGGGGGTGATATTGTCGCGCTGGAAGGCCCCGGTATTGAACGGCAGGATCGTGGACGGAAATTTGAAGAAAGCCAGCAATGTATCGGTTGACGCTGGCGCAACCGTCATTGTGAATCCCATCAACCCTGTGGCTTCCGTAAAGTCCACGCCATTTTTGAGGAGAAGGCCGTTGCGTGTGACGCTAAGCGTTCCCGGCACAAACTGGTAAGGAAGCGTAAAGACCGTGTTAGAGCTGTTTTGCGTGCCGGACGGCGATACCTGAACCTTGGTCATTTCGCTGGAAGCGATGGTCGCGTTCCATGTCAGGCCGTCATAAAAAGCAAAGGTCTTGAGGTCTGTCCGGTAAAACGGCTGGCCCGCGAGCGGGACCGGAACAGTCGTGTAGGTCGTGCCTGTGTTGAATGGAATAGTGATCGGATCAGCGCCGCCGGAGTTGTGCGTCGATCCATGAGCGAAGTTGGGCTGGATGCCCTGAGCCACGAAGGTGATGATCTCACCCAACTGCCGACCGCTTGTGAAAGTCACGGAGGTTGAATTGGTTTCCAGATAATCGGTGGTGAGCGCTTGGCGCAAACCGCCCGAATAAGCCGCCAGCGCTCCTGTGCCTGTGGCATAAGAAAATCCGAGATTGAACACCAACTGCCCAGAGGTTGCTACAAAAGTTTGAATGTTTTGCGTCGGAGACACGACGCTGGCTGTCAGCGCATAGAACGCCAAAAGAGTTGATCCGGCAAGCGGCGCTGGCGTAACGGTAAAGCCGGGGATTTGGGGTTGCTCAAAGAAATCCGCACCGCTCTTGAGCACCATACCGTCTCGCGTGACCCAAAGAGTTCCTGCCGAAAATTGCTCAGCCAGCGTATAAGTGAGGTTCACTCCATCGGTCGCGCCTGTTGGGACAATCTCGCGCCGATCCAGAACGCCGCCGCCACCCGATCCTGTGACGAGATTCCATTGCGTCCCGTCGTAGGTATAGAACAGGTTATTGGTCGTGTTGTAGAAAAGCTGACCTTCCTTGAGGTCGGTGACCGGAAGGCTGGCTCCGGCGATGTCGATTTCTGGTCTTAAAATTGCCATATCATTCCCTCACAAGCGTCAATAATTGCCGACTCGATTTATCGTAACCCAATTAAAAATTGCGCTAGTCATCAGAGTTCGCGTTCCTTCGTTCTGATAACAGACAATGTGAATGTAATCCCCCGCCAGAAGGTTGACCAATGTTTCTCCGTGGATATTCCGATAGAATGTCTGCGTCGCGTCAATAACTCTAATGTCCAATCCGGCATAGTCAGACCCATTTTTCCTTAGCCTCAGTTCGGTATCTTTCCCGACGGTAAATGAAAGGTTATCCCATGTAACTATTGAAGATACTCGGTACACGCCGGAAATCGGAGCCGTAAACTTCCAGCCTGTGCCAGTCGTAACAGCTCCGTGGCTATCGAAGTCTTTTGTCTCAAAATCAACAGTCGTGAATGAGGTCGTCGGAATAGATTGTCCGGCGGCTGTTTTATATCGGCATTGGACGCTTTCCGTCGCCGCAATCTGGGAGGGGCCGGAGAGACGTTCGATATTGATGCAAGTAATTCCCGGCGAGTTCCCATCTCCCCGAAGCAACTCAGACACGCTTAGGTTTTGATTCACGCGAATGTCGATCACGTCTCCGGCGTTGAACAGTCTCAAGAAGTTGTACGCACAGCAGGCCGCCGCCGACGAAGCTCCTCCCTTACCTTGCGCTTGGCAGGATACCGACACGCCATTAACGTAGAGAAATGCGTTCACGTTTCCGACGTTGGTGGTTGTTCCAAAATAAAGATTCCCGCTTATCTTGTAATAACCCGACACAGGAATCGTGTAGTTGTTGTTTGAGGAACTGAATTTTCCGTGCGTGTCTCTGTTGACGGTATCAAATGGAACTTTTACGTCAGACCCGCTCGCAATTCCCGTGGAATTCGATGAGAATGTCGCCTGAGCCGCCACCACGCGAGTATCCGCGTTATCCGACATGACCGTGGTGGTCCCCCACCCGACGATGGGAACGATAAACTGTGCAGAGATAATGTCGCCAGATACCCATGCCCCGCCGGGATAGGTGTTATCCCATTGATTCCCGGTTGTTGGACCCATAAATTCAACTTCTCTTGCGGTCACGGATTTAAGAACGCATACGCCCACGGGAGTCGTTGGAGCGTTTGTTCTCGAACATTTTACAGTACCGACTTCTTGAATCACGTTAGCCGAGGTTGCCTTGGAGAAGTCGATGGTATATCCAGCAGGGATGGCAACATTGATCTGGCCGGAGGCGTTCCCGTTGGCTGTCAGAAGAACATTACACTCCATCGAATCACCCACTCTGCGCCAGAATCCAAGCGATGACGTGACGGGAATGTTCGACCACGTTGGCGTGTATGCCTTCCAGTCCGTGACGGGGCTTCCCATCACCGCATACGAAGGGCCGACGCTGAAATTATCGACCTTGACCGTGCTGGCGACGGCGCTGGTTGTATTATTGTGAAGGATCAGCCGATAGCTGGTGGAATTGGGTGATGATTGAAAGGAGGCCGCAAACTTCTCGATCACCAGCACCTTGGACAGCGTATAGGGCGCGGCTTGGATCAGGACTCCGTTGGTGACATCGTAAATCCAGATGTTGATAGACCCATCAACGTAATTGGCATCCGGCAAATAATCGAAGCTGATAAAAAGAGGCTTGGCTTGGTCCGCCGGGTCGATGGAAAATGCGTAGCTCACTCCATTTCCCAGACGATTCGCGGCATCCTTGGTCCAGAGGAATGATCCGGTTCCGCGCAAAGGCGAGCTAGTGGTGCGGGTCCATGTCAGGACTGGACTGCCGCCCGTTCCATCAACGGGAAGCGCCGCCCCGTCATCGTATGTAGCCCAGCCGGAGGTGTCCGTATCGGCTGACGGATTGAGGATGTAATTCTTTCCACCACCGCCTGTGCTGACGTTGGGATCGAGCTTGGAGGCGGTGATCGCCTGAGCCGCGATGTCGATTGACTGAATTTGGGTTGCCATCTTACGCTACCTCCGCCGTCCAAGAAGCATCTTGAGCATTGCCCCATGAAACTGGCGTTCCGCCAGTTGTTATAAATGTCACATTAAATCCTTTTGCCGTTATCCCATCTGACGTAGCGCCAGTTGACATATTAGATGGCGTTCCGTTTGTAACGGTAACCGTTGGAGTTGCGCTCTTTGCTGTCATAAAAGTCAACGGCAAATGCACCGTCATAGATGCGCCGTTAAAAAACTGCCAATGAATCCCCGTTCTTGCCTCGTAATATCTCATGCACCGCGCCAGATCATCCGCCGGGTGCATCGGGATATAGCTGACGGGCTGGCTTCCAACGACCAGCATGGCAGAATCAAGGTTGTAGTAAAATGCAGAAGTGTTCCCATCGTTAATTGACCCCGCATAAATACGCAATATCGTGGCGGCGGCTGAAACGACACAAGTGATTGACAAAGTTTCCCAATTTCCGCCACCTGTGTGATATGCGTCTGCCGTATATCCATCCCCTTTATAAATTCTTATCCCGACTTTGTTTCCTCCGAGATTTGATTTCATGCGGATTGACAACGTAATGGTTTTCCCGCGATACGAAATCACATTCTCGATATCCGTAATCATGTTGAGAATCGAATCAGACGCAACAACTGTAAAATTTGCCTTCAAAGAATAAAGCCCGTTATCGACAACTGACGCATCTTGTGTAACGGTATAAGTAGGAAGCGTGCCCGACTTATTTGTTTTCCATCGGTCGGCAGTAGTGGTCTGATCGGCTGGATTTGTAAAGGTGACCCCCCTCTGCCACACTTCGTACCCCGGATTGACGAGCAAATTCACCTGTGGCGCGAGCGCCGCCGCGAAGTCTTGATCTGGAATGAGTTTGGTTACCATAATTTCTCCCTAAGCCGGGTCCGGCGCATTCCCTAATGCTATCCAAGCGTCGTATGCTTGCCGATCAATGTTCATCGGGTCAATCGGAATGTACGAAGTCGATCCATCGTCGTTGTGACGGATAATAGTTTGTGACGGATTACCCGTTATTGGATCATTCATTAGCTGATAAATCATAGATTCCTCTTTATAGTTCCGATTCCAATGTAAGATAACTTGAAGTTGCCGTTGTATAAATAATAGACCCATTTCCTGCTATTCCACCACTTGCAAAGCCGGGGCTTATTCCCACAATTTGATTACTTGAACCAAAACCGGAGCTTAGAGATGTCACCGTCAGTCCGTTTCCTGCTGAGTCGTATGCTCGCCAACCAGAAACTCCGAATACTGTAACGGTGGGCGTAGCGTACATTGCGACTGGCAAACGAATAGTAAAATCAGCTCTGGTGGTAGACCACCATTGTCCAGAAGCTACTAATTCAGTCCCGGTGATATTACCGCCAATGCGTTGGCAGTACCGTTGGCATTGAGCGAGTTCGATCTGCGGGTCTTTTGGGACAAAGGCGACGGGCGCGGAACCGATGACGAGCATCGCAGAATCAAAATATGTGGTGCTAACAGATGGAGGTGTATCAAAGAACCCTGCATTTAACGTGACTGATATGGATGCAGAAGAAGTTAAAGTTTTCGTAACAGATAATGTTTCATAAGCCCCGCTTCCCGAATGACTGGCAGACCGTGTTGCCCCTGTCACCCCATCATTGATGAAAAGTTGCACCCCTGAATTTGCCCGAACCCTCATAGAGAAGGTAAGGGTTTTCCCTCTGTAATTCATTGAATTGTCTAGGGTCTGCTGAAAAATTGAATAAGTTGCGCCACCAACTACAGTAATGTCTAATTTAACGGCATACGCTCCAACCGAATCAATTATCGTCGCTTCCCTTGAGATTGTTCCGGTCGGTCCACCATCTCTTGCAAACTTCCAGCGGTCTGCGGTATAGATTCCATTTGTCATCGGGAAACTTATTCCCCTCTGCCAGAAATCCATTCCTCCGTTGATGAGAATATTTTGAGCGAGATTCTGGTCTGCCGTTCTCAAATCAGTAATAGCTGGAAGTTCCGGGGTAAATGCAACCGTTGAGGAACCTACAGTCAGCATCACAGAATCAATGTAAACAATGCCCACATTAACAGTTGTTTGAAGAAATCCCGCATAAACAGCACACCCATTCGGCACGGATGCAAATGTGAGAGTTGTCGTCAATGTTTCAAAATTACCGCTCCCGCTATGCGCTGTGGATTCGGTAAAAGAATATCCATCATAAATGGCAATTTTTACATTCGCCGCAGTTGTTTTTATTCGGGCGGTAGCCGTCAAAGTTTTCCCACCACGGAAGTTAAGAAAATTTGAAACATTCTGGAATATACGGACTGTTGTCGCCCCACCCACAGAAGTAACATTCAACTTCAAGGAAGATGATCCTTGATCCAAGTTCGCCGCATTTGTTTCCTGTGAAATTGTAAATACAGGAGAGCCAACACTGAGGTCCGTGATCCATTTATCGGCGGTAACGGCGTTTTGCGGAGGATTGGAAAAATTTATTCCACCACTCCAATTTTCAAACCCTCCGTTTATCAAGATGTTCTGATACGGAGAATTGACCGGATCAATCGCTCGACTAGGTACTATGGTTCCCATAAATTTTCAACCTCCTATGGAAGTATGACTTCATCTGTGACCGCCGGATCAATAGCTCTCTTGGTGACGATAGTTCCCATAAATTCTCCTTACAGCTCCGCAGATGCAGTAAAATGTCCGCCGCAGAAATTATCTGTCGTTCCAAGGGCATGATAGGCGATCACTCCCTCCGTCGATATCAGTCCTCCCGATGTCTGCGGATTAGTCACTCTGCTTGTGGGGGCCGCTCCAACAACACTCCAATCAAACTTTCCGCTATTTCCAGCCGAATCATAAAAAACAACGGCTGGATTGGTTCTTTTTGATACCTTAAACGGGAACCAGCAGGAATAACATTGACCAGTTCCTCCCGTCGATGACCCAGAAACAACATTCACCGTCGTAGATGTACCGGGAGCTACCGATGGTAAATAGCTTTTCTCATAATACCGTTGGCATTGAGCCAACTCGGTCTGCGGGTCTTTGGGAACAAAGGCGACGGGTGAGGAACCGAGGACGAGCATTACGGAGTCAATGTAAAAAGTTGCAGGAACTTTGTTTCCTGTGTCTATAAACCCGATGTGAACGCTCAGGTCTGTTTCAGGATTCGCAAGCGTTACGCTGACCGCAAGAGTCTCAAAAGTGTTCCCGCCTGTGTGGAAGGAGGAATATGCGCCGATGCTCGTATTGTTCCCGATGGCAATTCTCACCGCCGAAGCCGTATCGCATTTTATCCGACAAGTAGCGGTGACGGTTTTGCCAGAGTAACTTAAAAAATCCTCAATATCCTGCTGAATGTTCCATCGGCCCCCGCTCGTCGTATTGACGACCTTCATTGAATAATTGCCGCGATCCTTGTTCGCCGTTGCGCTCTCTTGAGTGACGAGAACACCCGTTATAACAGACGCTCTGACTTTCCAACGGTCTGCCACATATTGAAGATTGGATGGATTGTTGAAACTTATTCCCCTCTGCCAGAACTCCATTCCCCCGTTGATGAGAATATTTTGAGCGAGATTCTGGTCCGACGTTCTCAAATCAGTAATGACCGAAAGATCGGGAACAAAAGTAACGGGCGATGATCCGATGACGAGCATTGCGCTATCAAAGTAATAAGTTCCGTTTTTCTTATCATTAGTCGCCGCCATCCCGATATAAATATAAAGATCGGGAGTCGTGGCAGAAATTGTTTTCGTTAGCGTCAGCGTTTCCCACCCACCCCCACCCGTGTGGTAGCTTGAATAGGTGACACCCAAATTATCCTGAATGGCAACCCTCACCGCATTAGCCGTGCTGGTGAAAACCCGCGCCGATAGCGTGATTGTTTTTCCACGGTAAGCGTTGCTCAAAATATATTGCTGTAAAGTCCAATATTTTGAAGCTCCTGACCCTGTAAGTACAGCTTTTAATGAATATGCACCGCTATCAACAATGGACGATTCTCTGGTAACTGTGACCGTAGCTATTTCATTCGTGGCGACTATCCAGTTATCAAGTAGGATTGGGGTAGTTTCAGTAACAGCCGTCGGTGGATTTGTAAAAGATGTCCCGTAATTCCAGCTCTCAAACCCTCCGTTTATCAGGATATTCTGATACGGAGAATTAGCCGGGTCCAGAAGATAACTTGGAACGAATGTTTGAGCCATGTCAATTCACCCCTATATCGAAGCAGTCCAGTTAAATGCCACCTTCACCGGGCGCTGACCGCCAATGGTCTTTGACGCTTTCAGCGAAAACCCTCTGAAAAGATGATCGGTTATGCCTAAGACTAGCGTATAACTTGAGACGACGTTTGTCAGCCCCAATCCATCCTCATAGACCTGCGTGTTCGACAGAGCAATCACCGGATCGCTGGCCTTAATCGTGCTGAAATCCACTTCTCCGCCGATGTAATAGGTCGTGTCGTCGGACGATCCGTACATCGCTACAGCGCTGAATCCTTTTTCAAAGAAGCGGAGCGCTCTGTCCCAATCGCTCGCCGGGCTACTCGCGGCATAAGCGATGGGCGACAAGCTCTGCACGAACATTGCATTGTCGATGTAGTGCGTGCCTGTGGCCGACATTTCCACGCTGATCGTGAGAGACGTGATCGTGCCCAGCGTGCGCGTAACGGTCAGCGTTTCATAGGAGCCTGTGCCGACGCTAACCGGAGACGAGCTGGTTCCGTTGCTGTCGGTGATCTTGGCGACCATTGCGCCCGCCACTCCGGGGCGGACCCGAACAGTCAGGGCCACGGTTGTTCCGCTCAGGTCTGCCGCGCCTTCGATGGCTTGGCCGAGCGACACCACGCCAGAGCTGATTGCAATGACGGCTTTGGCGGCGTACTGGCTGAAATCCACCAGCGTTCCTTCCCGCGAGATCGTAGCCGTGTTACTGTTCAGGGCCAGCGTCCACTTGTCGGCGGTATAGCCATTGGCGCTGAACGATACGTCCCGTTGCCAGATGCTAAAGCTCCCGTTAGTCAGGAGATTGGTGGCCGCACCTCCGCCCGTGGATGAGATCAGAATGAGGTTCGACACACCATCAACGCTCAGCGAAATGTTGGTTCCGCCCAGCAAGCTGACGTTATCAGTCAGCGTCAGTCCGCCATAAGCCGTGATGGTCTTAACCACTTGGCCGGAGGCAATCTTGTCTGAGGTGACAGCGTTGACGGCAAGCTTTGAGTTGGTGATGGCCGAATCCGAGACATCAGTCTGGACGATGGTTCCGGGGGCGATCTTATCCGAGGTCACCGAATCCGGGGCCAGCTTTGCATTGGTCACGGCGAAATTCTCAAGCTGGGTGATACCAACAGCGCCTACGGCCAGCTTGGATTGAGTCACCGCCGTGTCGGAGATATTAGTCGAGGTGACGGCGTTTACGGCCAGCTTCGGATTTGTGACGGCAGAATTCGACAGTTCCAAGGTATCAATGGCGCTGGGAGCGATGTCAGTCTCGACCACCGTGCCGGGAGCAATCTTGTCTGAGGTGACGGAGTTCGCGCCTAACTTAGAATTGGTGACAGCCGCATCCCGAATTTTAGTCGCATCCACCGATTGATTTTCAAGCTGAGTCAGCCCCACCGCGCCATTGGCAAGCAACGGCTGAGTGACATTCTGATTCGCAATTTCTTGGGTCTGAATAAATGTTCTGCTCATCGTTGGCTCCTCAGTTTACACCGCAAAAATGCCGCTTGCCATAATTTGACTCGTACTGGCTGGGACAAAGGTAAACTTAATTTTGAGTTGGTTCGCCAGATACGTCGCTGTGTAATCGTTTAATGCTCCCGATGTCCTCAGAACGCCATTGATGAACACCGATTCTTCTCCGCTTGTCGGCGTGCTCGAAGTGCTGAATGCAAAAGTGTCCGTGATCCCATCCGGTGCGCTGACCGGAGAGACATTCACGAAATGAGCGTGGCTGGCCGCTCGAACTTCGGTCGCCAACTGCGTCAGGCCCACCGCTCCAACAGCAATCTTGGGCTGGGTGACGTTCAAATCCCTGATCTTGGCCGTGATAACCGATTGATCCTCAAACTGAGTCAGCCCTACCGCTCCGGCGGCGATTTTGGGCATGGTGACGTTCAGATCACGGATTTTTGCCGATGTCACCGATTGGTCCTCGATCTGGGTCAAACCGACCGCGCCATTGGCGATCTTGGCCTGAATGACCGACAAATCACGCAAAAGGGCGCTGGTAATGGCCTGATTCTGGATTTCGGTCGTACCCACCGCGCCAGAGGCTATCTGAGCCTCGGTAACGGCCTGATTTGCGATCTTTCCGGTGGTTACGGCCTGATTCTCCAACTGCGTGATTCCGACCGCTCCTACCGCAATTTTGGCGTTTGTGACCGCCAAATCAGCGATCTTGGCCGATGTCACCGCTTGATTCTCAAGCTGAGTGATGCCGACGGCTCCGGTCGCAAGCTTGATCTGAGTCACGTCGCCGTCGCGCAGGGCGGCGGTCGTGACAGACTGGTTCTCAAGCTGGGTCACCCCCACGGCTCCGACGGCAATCTTGGGATTTGTCACGGCAGAATCGGTTATGTTGGTCGAAGTGACGGCGTTTACGGCCAGTTTCGGGTTTGTCACCGCCGAATTGGACAGTTCCAGCGTGTCCACGGCGCTGGGGGCGATGTCCACGGCAATGACCGTTCCATCGGCGATCTTGTCTGAGGTGACCGAGTTCGGAGCGAGCTTTGAATTGGTCACAGCCAGATCACGAATCAGATTCGAGATAATGGCTTGAAGCTCAATCTGCGTCACGCCAATGGCTTGATTGGCGATCTTGGCCTGAGTCACGGCCAGATTGGTGATGTCCGTGGTTCCGACTACCCCGGTAGAAGCGGTAGTGACCCTTCCAAGACTGTCCACGGTGATGTCGGACAGGCGATATGAACCGGGAATAACCGAAGTCCCTGCCTCAAGGGTCGTCAGTCCATTAAGCTCAGAAGCCGTCAGGTGGTAATACTGCTCGAATGTCCCGCCTTGAAGTCCGGCCAAATCATTATGTCGCGTGATGAGCGGCGTATGAAAGTGAGAATAATTCGTCAGCCCATCATGCGTCATGCTGATTGTGATGCTGGAACCCGATGTTGTCCGGCCATAATATCGGACAGATAATCTATCGGCAGAATTCCATCCGGTATAAGCGGGCTGGGTGGTCAGGACATTTTCAAGAGTAACGGAAGTATCGTTGATGTCCTGCGTCAAAGTGTTGAACAAATGCCGATGAATGCCGTAAGCCACGCCGGACTCATTGAGATATCCGCCGGGAGTCGCCACGGTGACGACTGACGGCGACGTGAACCCTGTGATCTGAAATGTCTGCGTGGGAGTTTCGACGTATCCCGATAACGCCATATCAGCATTGGCATTGCCCGCCACAAACGGCGTAGCGCCAGTTATCGTCGCCGTTCGACTTGTCCCTGACCCAGAAATAGCGACTGTTCCCACGCCATCAGACTTTCTCAAAACCTGAATGACAATCGTAGATGTTCCGCCTATGCCGCTAACAAACCGATAAACGTCAAACTCCCAGAGTCCGGCATCAAGCTGAACTCTCCCCAAAGCGGCAGAGAGATACCCTTCAATCAGCGCCGTAGAAGCGCTGACAACAGCGCTATCCGTCTGCTCCGCTCCGGCATTAGGGATCGGAGAAATGGTGAAGTTCCCATCCGTAGAAGGCACGTCATTGAGAAAGAACACAATACCGGAACCAGCCGATGTGTTAACCGGATTTCCGTTAATCCACGCCGCTCCGTTATAGGAAAGGACTTGGTTGAGGGCAGGATTGGCAAGCGAAACATCGCTCAACTGAGACAGATTCAAGTTGAGGACATCCACCTTGATCGCATTGGAGATGCCTTGTTCCGTGATAGAAATGGCTGGACCGCCAACGAAGTTGACGTTATCGGTCAGCGTCAACCCGCCATAAGCGGCTACTGTCTTAACGACTTGGCCCGAAGCGATCTTATCCGCCGTCACAGCGCTGGCGACCAACTTGGAATTGGTCACGGCAGAATCCGTGATGTTGGTTGTGGCGACTGCATTGACGGCCAGCTTGGGATTTGTAACGGCGGAGTTCGACAACTCTAAGGTATCGACAGCGCTGGGAGCGATGTCTGCCGCGATCACCGTTCCATCAGCGATATTGGCTGAGGTGACCGCCCCAACACCGATCTTGCTGTTGATGATCGAGCCATCCTGAATCAGAGCGGAGGTAATCGACTGGTTCTCAATCTGAGTCGTGCCAACGGCGGCATTGGCGATCTTGGCTTGGGTCACCGCCAGATCGCGGAGCTTGACCGTGATGATCGACTGATCTTCGATCTGCGTCAGCCCTACAGCGCCGGACGCGATCTTGGGCATGGTCACGGCGAGATCGCTGAGCTTCGCCGTGATGACAGACTGATCTTCGAGCTGAGTCAAGCCAACTGCGCCACTAGCAATTAAAGACTGCGTGATGGCCGAGGTCTGAATGTTTCCGGTAGCCACCGAGTTCAGTTGCAGATTACCGTTGGCGACTGACAGCGCCGCGAGCTTGATGTTAGTGACGGACCCATCCGCTAGGGCGTTGGTTGTGACAGCCTGATTCTCAATCTGACTGATCCCTACCGATCCGACAGACAGATGGAGCTGAGTGATAGCATTGATCTGAATGGCGAGGCCCGGAATCGAACGCGGTCCAAGGACAGGCGTAATCGTGGTCAGACCATTCACGATGTCATAAATCTGCGACTCAAGTGGACGGACCAATATCGCGTTGCCGACATTGTTTAGAATCGGATTAGTGTAAATATCCTTGGCGAGCTGATTGATATTCAATACTTCGGTGACATCAACCGTTCCAGTAAAGAACTTGTCATCGGCGGCAAACGATTCATCAACGGTGTTCATGTTATAGCGTTGGAGATACTGCCAGTCCATCATCGTCAATCCGTCAGGGAGCGGAGTGATGGTCTGAGTCATTCCAACTGCTTGGGTATAAAAAGTCACGAACCATTGCGTTATGCCCGGATAATCAAACGTGATCCGTCCAAAAACTTCAAGAGAGTTTGTGACTTCTGGAAGTCCTGAATAAGAATTTCGGATTGCGACTGCGTTCTTTGGCTCATCCGATAGAATGCCCTCATTGGTTCCATAGGAGCTGACGGGAGGAGTTGTCAGACCAACAATCGAAGTGACCTCAACAAAGGTCAGGCCCGGAGCCACCGCATAGGCGTTGTTCTGAACGTAGGCGGTGATCTTCTTATATTGGAGGACGGCTTGCTTGGCTGTAGTGTCAAGCTTAGGCCCGGTCACAGCGCTATCAGCAATCTGGTATTGCCCGACGGAGTTTGTGCCAAGCTTCGCCATCGTGATCGAGCTGTCCTCAATCTGCGTGGTTCCTACGGCTTCATTAGCGATCTTGAGCTGAGAGACAGACAAGCTACCAAGCTTGGGATTGGTAACGGCAGAATCCGTCAACGCATTTGTAGTGACGGAATCCGTCGCCATCTTCGGGGCCGTTACCAGTCCGTCTTTGATGTCATCCGTCTGAATATATGTTCTTGCCACGGTAGTCTCCCCTTAGATCGGATTGTAATTCAGTAAAATTTTACTCGTTGAAGCCGGAGCAAACGTAAAGCTAATTCCATTCAACCCGAACAATGTGTAATCCTCGGCTACGCCTGAATTTCGCATAACTCCGTCAATAAACACTTCTTCTGATCCAAACACAAAATTGTCCGGCGCAGTAAACTGATTATTAAAGCCATCAATGAAGCCAATGGCGAATTGTCGATATTTCCGATTGATCGACCCGCCCGTGACATCAAAAATGAATTTGTTGTTCGGCGAGTCCTGCGTAATGGTGATGTTGCTCCCTGCCGCCAGCACCAAATCGCCCTGCAATCCAATGATCGCTCCGACCACAGCCAGCGTGTTGACACCTGACGAAACCGCTCCGCCGGGACCACCCAAAAACGAGCGCGTATCCACCACCGAGATGACGTTGGCTGGACCTGTGAAAACACGCGCCAACGGCACAGACAAAGCCGGAAACCCGGAGATGTTCGAGGTGACCACGCCGATGTTAGAAACAAGCACAAAGTTCGTTGAATTCGCCACCATCGGAATCGTCGTCTGTCCAAGAAACGGAAAGACGTTTCCGCCGATCTGCACTTGGCCGGGATTAACGGTGACATTCAGCCCACCAGAAGCCTGAACCTGTAAAGCGACGTTGACCGATGCCAGTTGATCCGCAATGTCGAAGTTTCGGCGCAAAGGAGCGTCCCAATTTTGATCTCCGTGTGCTGGTTCTTCGTATCCAGCGTTAGGTGTATAAGTGCTCGCCATGTTTGGTTACCCCAATATCCTCGAAAGTTTGCTTTCGTCAGCAAGGTCGTGTTGCCAGATGATTTTGCAATCAAAGCCGAACTTCTTGTAATGATTTTTTAGCTTCATTGAATCATCGGCTCTGAACACTTTTTTGCAATGCTTTTTGCATCCATGCCAATAGCATCCAAGCAACTCAATTACTTCTTTTTTCCCGTTGATATTTATAAAATCTGGATTCTTTTTCGCAATCCAAACTTGCCCATCGCCAACATATTTATACGGCAAAGATTTTGACCTCAAAAATACCGCAAGAGCATTCTCTGATCCATTTGGCTTATTTTCGGAAAATAGCCTCTTAAACCACGCCTTTTTTTCTCTCAGACTTAACGAAGAATGAAATCTTTTTGATGCTTCGCCTATTTTTTCTCTTGTTGATCGACTAGGGCCATTTTTATTCCGAGCGATCAGCCCTTCTCGCAACCACGGCATTTTTTTGTGCATCTCAAAATTTCGCATCGAAATCGCTCGTCTTTCTTCCGGCGAAACCGTTGGCCTCCACCATCTGCCATGCTTCTTATAATACGCCTTTGAGCTTTTTGACATTTTTAGCCGCGTGACCTCAGAATGATGACTGCCAACACGATGATGCTGTTTCAACGAACCAAGCCATTCTTTTATCGCTTGGCTCATTTTTGCACGATGCTCCGGCGTTCTAATGTAGCTCATGCCATGATTACAATGGTTCCTACGGTATCTTTGACCGTTTTCACTTGTCCATCGGATATATTCAACCATCGCCGACCGGGGAACAGCTCGATTGCCAATGGATCGCTGTGCCGAACCTCGGTATTATTTTCCCCAGCCAGAGGCCGCAAATCCTTGGCTGACCTTGAAGCTGAATTATCTGGATTGCGAATGTTCCCGCCGCCACCTGCCGGGTCAAACGGCAACCAACTGACTGCGAACAAGGGCAGGAAATGATTGCTGTTAATGATGTTCACATAATCGGTGGTAATAGAAACATTGCCGCCATTGTCCAAATAACCGTAATACAGGTTAGTTGCCTGTCCTAAAAAAGTGATCGTGACAGGGTTTATCCCAGCCATGACATCCGCAGAACCCTTGCGAATACCGTTAACATACGCCGACTCGGTGTTCAGCAAATTATTGATGTTGATGAAATCATTGCCCGGATCAACCACGATAACCTGCGGAAACAACGCCGACAAAACGGTGGCAACATCCTGCGTTTCGATTTTATTGTTCTGCGTCTCCTTGGCGTACAGCTCGTTCAAAGGCTCTAAACTCGACACCACGCCTAAGTCTGCCAGCGTCAGTCCGTGCGGGTTGACGGGCGTAAGTATCAGAGCAGTCCCTCGCGCTTTGATATGGTCATCTACCGTATGAAGCTCAGCCCCACCATATACCGTCACGGCATCCGAGCGGTCATCCTTGGGAGTCTTGACTTTAACCGTGTTAAACTTGGTCAGTGCATACTGGCGATTAGTCAGACTGATATTAGATGGAGGAATGGGATTTCCCGCGCCCTGCCCCAGCACCGTTCCCAAAAAAACGGCATTGGTAAGTGGATTAGAGACGGGGTGATGTGTCGTATCAACGATAATCCAATAACCGTCTGTGTCACGGGTGAAAAACTTTTCAGAGGTGATCGGATGAATGGCGAACTGCGTTATGTCGATGGTTTGAAGATACTGAATCCAGAAATAATTAGCCGTTCCTGTCGTGTAATTGGCGAGAGAAATAGCGATACTCCCGGTGGATTGTGGTGTGGGCTTCCCAGACGAAATATCGGTCTTGGAGGGATTGGTCGGGTCATAGAGCACATTGGAAGCAATCAGAATGCGCTCCCCGCTTGAATAGGACACGCCAAAGCCAACGTCAATCTTGGTCTGATCGAGGATGTTCGGAGAAAGCGGATATTCCAGCGATCCGCCTGTTTCCGAGTGAACGATCCCATCCTGAATAAAGTCCGTGAGGCGTTCTTTGATCGCTTCCTGAGTAAACTCACTCAGCGATGTGTTGAAATCCTCGACGGCGGGTTCTATCCCAGAGGCAAGTAAAAGTCCCTTCATAATAGCGCTCCCACTTTGAGTCGGTTTTCCATATCAGACTCCCAAATCATGTCGTAAATACCATTTCCACCTTCGAGTTCGCCGGGATCAACTGGATCACCAACTGCTTGAGATAATCCTGATCGAGCGTCACGCCGAAGCTGTTGTAAACCGTCAGAATAAACGCATGAGCTTTCTCTGCCTTGGAATAAATAACGATGACAGGACTCAGGTTCGGATAAGCTGGGTCTTTCAAATAATAATGCGGTCGATTGGGTTCAGGATCGGTCTTGATAAAAATGCGCCATCCTGTCAGTGACCCGATCTCGGTGATGTCCGGCTCACGACAAGTAAATACCTTGACGATCCGTTTGACAGCTCCGAAAGTTCCAGAGAACTCATAGGCATCCTTGAGCTGAATGAGTTGTTCGCGGTACTCTTGGAGGGTCTGACTGCGCTGGGTGAAGCTATAAAGCGTACCGAAGTTATTGTAGAGGGATTCGTCGCGCACAGACACCAAATAAATATCGCGCCTCGCCCTCAGAGCCTCAAATCGCAACTCTTCGATCTGGCGTGCGTATTCGTGCGCTAAGACATAAGCGTATGTGCTGTTGACATCCTTAGAATAGACGTTCTCATCAGGATACGTTTCAAAGATTCGGGTGGTTATTTCATTTTTCGCGCTTGCGTCCCGTGTCAACGTCTGACTGTCCGTCCAAGGACTTTCCAGAGTTTGACTCAATACACGGACCCTCCAATAATACGGAATGGATTGATTTTCAGCTCGAATCGGAAACGCGATCTCATATGCGATAACAAGCTGACCCTCACTAAATCCTACAAAGCCTCTAGACCCCCCGGCAAATCCTCCGATGCCAAATCCGTCCTCTCCGAAGCCGCCAATGCCAAATCCAGTCACCGCATCGGCCCCATTAAAGCACCGCAGGTTCGGGCTGTCGAAGTTGGCCGAGGTATCAATGCACAGCTCAAAATCATACGCATTGAACGGCGCAGGAAGCCCGCCGATACAGTCCGTACAACAATCCAGCGTCCAGAAAAAAACATAAGCATTCTCAGAAGTCCCAAGGTACGACCGAGGATTAAGCGGACTCGGCACAAACAGCTTGGGCGAGAAGTTGGTGTTAAAAAGACTGGTGTTGAATTGAGCTGTATTAAATAAGGCCATGACTTAGCTGATCGCCTCCCACGAAGCGTCTGCGTTTCCTCCCAGAAGCACCTCGCCGATAATGCTCGGCGTGACAACCAGATTAAACCCATTGGCGTTGGCAGAATCCGCGCTAACGCTTGCGACGTTAAGGTTCCCTGTGCCAGCACCAACATTCACAACCGGAGAAGCCAGCGCCTTACGGCCAGAGAAATGAATCGGCAGATAATAAGGGTTGGTACTGGACGCATAGAAGCGCCACCGCAGATTACTCTGTCGTTCGTAATACCGGAGACATCGGTCCACATCGGCAGAGGTCGGAAACGGCTGATAATCCATCGGCTTAGAGCCGTTCACCAATATAGCCGAATCCACAAAAATGTCACTCAAACTCGGCGAAATGTCCAAAAACCCAACTCCAATAATGAGCTGGGTCGATGCACCCGGAACGGTATAAGTGCAAGTCAGTCGTTGCCATGTTCCGCCGCCCACATGGGCCACCGAAAGCGACGTGGCCGGAGTTCCGTTCGAGATGAACGCTTTGATACCCGGTACGCTCGAATTGATCCAGACTGAGAGCGAAACGATCTTTCCGATGTAATCTTTATAGTTCTCAACGTATTGCCGGATGGAGAACGTCGTCGCTCCGCCCGTGGCTGTGATTTGGTTTTCCAGCGAATAGCTCCCAAGATTCACGACTGTAGATCGACTAACAGTAAAAGTCGGCGTATTGGTGTAATTAGCGACCCAGCGATCCGCCAGATATTGCGTATCCGACGGCGGATTGAGGATAACTAGCGCGTTTGACCAGCATTCCAAGCCCGGATTGACAAGGAGATTCGGGTAAGCATTCAGCCGAATTCCATTGATGAGATCGTCCTCAGTCGCCTCAATCTCGTTCTTGAGGACGTTATGGTGAGCGGCGACGAATTCCAAACTGACCGCCACGCCGCTTACATGAGTCGTAGCCTGCGTATTGTCGTAACCTCGCGTGTACCCGGTCAAATTATTGCCGATAATTGAGGTATAGCGGATCACCTCGTTCTCAATAGTTACAACGCCAGAAACCGGGAAATTGACCGTTGATATCAGAGCGATGCCATTGCCCACCGTGTTATCGCCGGATGTATTCAGGTTCCCGTTTAACGTCGTAGCAAGATTGTTAAAAGCCGGGAGGAGAGAGGTGTCATCCGCGACGGAGTTAGGATAAATTGCCATATTGAATCTCCTTTTTTGATTCTCTAAACTTTTTAATCGCGTCCATCAATAGCTCCTCGAAAGAATCTTTTTTCGCATCGAGCGCATATCTTGAAATTGTATTTTTCTTAATTTTCATTGCACGCGCAGTTGCAAATTTGTCGTCACGGGCTGAAATGTTCCAACCAAAACTTCGATCACGATATCCACCAGCCGGGGGTCTTGCTCGTTCACGTTGATGTTGATGTTGTTCAGCCCAAGAATGATCTCGTCCGCCGGAAGCGTATCGACCTCCTGAGCCTGAATTTCAATCAACCCCTGAATTGCGTTGACCACCGTCTGTTGCAACTTAAAAAAAATCGTCGGAGTCAGCTTCTCGCCAATAGCCGAGCTAAGCGTGCTTCCATAATTCGGATTGAAAACATTATTTCCGATCACCGTCAAAAGAACCTTGGAGACGTTCTGCCGCACTCGATTTATCCCCCGCACGTTGGATAATTGCCCCACCTGATTGAACCCAATATCATTCAAGGCTTTTGAACTCAAGCACTTGGGGCAATCGAGAATCGTCGTAATGTAGCTCCCCATATAAATCCGATTCGGAACAACGAAGGTGCTTCCCTCTACATAATTTACTCCCGGCGTAAAGTTCATCTGATTAAAATTTAAGCGCTGACCGTTATTAACCAGAGCAAAATCCGTGATACCGTCAAGCGTATAAACGTAATTCTGGTTATCTTCCGTCTCATAATGTTCACGAACCTGCACTTCATTCTTGTTTTTATTCGACGGAAACCGTAAATCGGTATAGTAATAAGGAGTCAACCCCTGCAAAATTAGGGTTTCATCCACGATCCGATGGTCGCACACCCGGCCAAGCGTTAAATCAAATGGCATCAGATCACCACGATCCCCGTTAAGCTGTTGTTATCCAAGCGGAAATACTCAGTCAGTTGAGCCTGCAAAAACTGATTGCTTCCGCTCGATCCGCGCCGAGCCAATGTTGTAAACGGCAAGATGATCGAGGATACGCCCTGAACGGTGTTTCTGATTTGGAACACCAAATCGCTCTGCTCAACCCGCGCTCCAAGGCCCCCGGTATTGATGATCGTGGTCAGCGCCGCGATGATTTGGGTCTGCACCGTCGTCTTGTCGTAGCCACCTGTGGCTGTCGCCGTAAAACCGATGTCGATAAAAACCTCAGTGGCTTCTTTCGCCAACACATCCGCCGTCAGTACCTTGTTATCTTCAAGCTCCAAAAGATTTTGAGTATCCGGCACGTTTTTGTCATAGACATAAGCGACTGTGAACAATGATCCTGTATCCGGCTTAGCTCCCAAAACAGTCCATGCCAGCTTATCCGAAGCCAACACGGATTTCGCATAAGGCGTGGTGATATCCAACGATAGGCTATAATCCGCGCCCTGAGAGAAGGTAAACGGAACGGCGTTAGACAAACCAATCACACCAATGATCGAAGTCACCGGACGATTGTCGATGAGGTATTGGAGTTGCCCGTTATAGAAGGTCGTAACCTGCTGAGCCTGAGCCGGATTCGTCCCAAGAATATAGATGTCCACTTCATTACCGAACTGATTTCTCACGGCCTCCGAGTCATTCGGACCGACCACCGAAGCATCCAAAATGCCCGGCTGAGAAATGACGAGACTCCGGTATCCGGCCTTGGTGTCGAGGTTCCGGGCCTGAGCCTTGGCAATGATTCGCTGGGCCAGCGCCGCATTGGACTCAATATCGGTTCCACCGGATGTCGCCAGTCGGTTAGTAGATGTGTTGATGCCGGGGATGGGTTGCTGAATCACGACGATGTTGTTCGCGCCCACATTCCCAGAGATTCCGGCGAACAGCGCCACGACCGGAGCCGTCACGTCGAAGGTTCCATAAGTCGGGTCTTGGACGGATGTGGACCGCAGAAAAACGGTCTGAGTGGTCACAAACTGAACCACCGATCCGTCATCCAGAGTCCGGGTGGTGACGATCACGCCGCCGGAGCCGTCTCCTGCGCCGATCTGAATGTCCGAGCTGGGCTGGCTGAACGAGGAGAAGGTCACAAATCCCGTGGAATAGGTCGCGGCCTTGCGGGTCAAATCAAAATTGGCGGCCAAATCATCCATCTGCTGAACGGTCAGATCATTGGCGTAATTGACGGATTGCGCTTTCTCAAGTGTCGAAATTTCCGTGTAAGCGTTAGCAATTTCTTGCGACACGGCCTCGATCACGATGTCACGCAGGACCGTACCCTCAAGCGTATCGGCATCAGGCCGTTTCAGCTTGATGTAGTTAATCATGTCGCTTACGATGTCAGCAAAAGTTAGGATTGCCATAAATATCCTTTATATCGGTATCGTCGGTATCGTCGGAACTGACGGTATCGGCGGAGTCGGCACATACGTTAATGGAGCTACTTTTTGCTCAAACACCGTGACCCCGTCTTGTTTCACTTTGAGCGTAATTGTCTGTGCGGCGGCAAACGCACTAACCTGATTCATTGCGTTCTGCATCACGCCAAGCACCTTCTGAACCTTCGGCACAAGCCCTACAATCACCTTCTGAATTTTGACGATAGACGCAGGCATCTTCGGAATTTTGATCGACGGCAATGCCGGAGGAAACCCGCCTTTAGTAGTCGTCGCCGCAGGTTTAACTTTTGGCTTCGGTATCGGTACGACAATATCTAGGTTCGCCATAAATTATTCCGAAATCGCCACCGTCGATGAAATCTGCACGGGTGTCACCGGGATTGCCGGAACCACAGGCGGCGGTGTCGGCGTTGGGCCGCCCGGCCCCGGACTGTAAATATGCGTATGCGTGTTGAATGCCAGCACCAAGTTATTGAATGCTACCGCCATCAAATCGGAAACTGTAAGCGGGTGCGAGGCCGCTTGTCCCAGCGCGATATTGCCGCTATTGACCACCACGTTCTGCGCGGTAACGCTCACTTGCATGGTAACGTCATCTACCACTACGCCAGTTCCGCCCGATGTCGTCAACTGAATATTGTTATCTTCCACATCCACGCTCGTCCCATTTGGTGACGTGAGGCTGATCGCGCCCGCGCCATCCAGCGTTACCGTAGACCCAAATCCATCGCTCATGGTGATCGAGCCATCTTCGTTCAAAGAAATAGTGACCGTGCCTTTCGCGCCGTTAACGACCATCGTGTAGCCTTTAGTCGCCATATGGACTTCTTCGCCTGCCGCATTAGTGGCTACATCTTTTGGGCAATTAACGGACAAACTGCCTTCGGTGTCCACCTGCGTGTTGAAGCCGGACATATGAGAAGCGTCAAAATTAACCTCTTTCCCATTGAAGGAAATCTTTTTTACGTCCTTCTTCTCGATTCCTCTCTTACTGTCTACCTCATTCGGAGAAATCAAAAACAAGTCATTCTGTCGAGCTGTTCCCAGAGTAATGTCCCAGATTCCTGCGTTCTCTGTCACATCCGCCAGCGTTAGCTTGTTCGGATTGTTGATCTCATTGTCGTTGCGCGGCAAGCGCACGATAAACCGCATATTGGCGAAACGATCCATATAAAGCTCAGCGCCCTGAAACGACTTGAAGAACAGCTCGCCGCCCGTTAGATACCGGGTCGGACGGTACAACACTTCTCCGCCACCTGTGGCCTGTGGCGGGTAACGCTTACCCGTGATGGCTTCTCCTTGGGCGATTGGAACGAGCGACCCCAGCTCATAATAGGGATTGCCCTGCAAATAGGCGAAAATCACCGGATATCCGCCGGAACGAAAGCCCGCCACCATGATGTCTCCGGCGCGGGGCATGGTATAGATGCCCCAGCCTTGGCCTGAAATCGGATAGGCCAACGGCACTTGGTCAAGAATGCCGAGGCGCGTGTCCATCCATTGAATCGTGCCCGTGCCATAGGTTTGCCGCCGCCCTGCGCCGCCCTGCTGAGGCGTGTTGTAGTCGATGGAAATGATCGTGCCGACACGGAAAAACTCATAGAAGTTCGAGCTTTCCGCGCCTTCAAAGGCCGATGTGTCGAGGTCAAGAATCATGCCGTGGGAACCCTCGTCAACATATCCATCTTGTCGTAATTGGCCGATGGCGGCAAGCTCGGAACCAGCGAAGTCTGCGTCTGCTGGCTCTTGGTGTCCGCGCTGGTCTGCGCCGTGGTGAACGCCGTCTCGGTTGCTAATGCCTTGGCAAAGTCTATGTCCACGCCGAACTCCCAGATATAGCCGTTGTAATAAAACAGTTGAAGATTGGCCGCAATATCCGTCGGAGACGATGACCCCTTGGGGTTATAAATCCTCTGAATCTCGTCCTCGCTATAGCCATCCGTTTTGAGAAATGCCGTGACCCCGGCATAAGCCAGCATAATGTCCGACCCCTGCATAATCGTAATTCGGCCATTCTGCTTGATATCGTAATTGAGTGACTGCACGGCCACGGCGCGTTGCGCGTCCTGCGTCGGCGCAAACCCGGAAGGAATACGTCTTTGGGAAAGAAGGAGAGCCAGATCAAAGACAGGCAAGCGCCGATAGGTGAGGTTCAGCCGCATGGTATAGCGCTGGCCCGGAGAGACGCTGTGCTCGATAGAATCCACATAATAGAGCGCGTTCGTGCCTTGCAGATAAACGTAGCTCCCGACACGAATCTGCGAATTGCCGACGATCTCCACCGATCCGCCCGCATACGCCTTTCGGTTGATTCGGGTCAAAACCGAGGTTGCCCAGACGTTCAGGCTGGCGTTGGTGGTCAACCCGATCACGGGTTGCAGGTTCAGCATTTTCTCACCGTACTTCTTGATGAGGCGGTTGTCCTTGATATAGCCGAAGATGCCGATGGCATCCAAACCGCTTCCAAAGCGTTGCTTCCAGTTGCCGACGACCACAGCGATATTGGCGATGTCCGAATTATTCTCGTAGGTCGTCTCCCGGTAAACATCGGTGTCCTTGATGACGTTGAGATCGCTGGTCACCAAATGGCTCAGGCCAAGATTGATCGGGCGGAACCGAATGATGCCGTCCTCGTTGGAGAAGAATTCAAAATAAATGACGTTGGCAAATTCCTGAATGAGCTTGTTGGTTTCCTTCCACTCCGACATCCAAAGATCAAATCCGTTTCGGAAAGCGATCTGATAAGCAGGCTGATCCGTGCCTTCGATGACCATGATCGGCTTCTTATAAAAATTGGCGCTCTGAGCTGTGACCAATGACTTGGTGTTCCGGTAAACCGACGCAGACCCGGCGATAATTTTCCACACTGTCTGACTCGGAGGTGTGTCGATATATTGGTTGATGGAATTCGAGCGCTCTGTCTCGATTGATTTCCGAGCGGCCTGCAATTCCGAGGCGAGTTCATTGCCGCTCGATCCGACAACGCCCGGACCCTTTTGAGTCGGGTTTGGCTCTGTCGAGAAGAAATTTCGCTTCTTAAACAGCGTCGTATAAGTGTTGATGGTATTGACCAGATTGGGGAGATCGTTGATCGTAGACATGGCAAGCGCCGTCACGTTCGAGACGACCTTCTGAACCGCCTCGGCTCCGCCGCCTTCGCCCTGCACCCACGGAAAGATGAACGCGCTCAGCGAAGCGAACTGCGCTTCCGGGTCACGGTCAATCAGCGCCTTGCGGATCGCGGTGCGCGAGAACCGAAGGCGCTTGGTCACATCCTCGCATTCCAGATTGATGATGTTCTGGGCTGGCGCACGCTGACGCTCCACGGCATTCACAAAGCCCACAAAGCTGTTGTGCGGCTGATTGTCTTTGTCCGGCAACCGGACCACCACGATGTCGTCAGGCTCAAAGATCGTGCGCCCGGCCAACAACGAGTTTTTCTTAAAGGTAAATTTGTCGGTGTCGTTCTTAATCGAGATGGATGCTGTGCCGACCCCGGTTGTCGAGATTCGGCACGATACCGACAGCACATCCTCGATTCCGTTCATCTTGGAGGACTGCACGCGCACCGTCCATGCTGGCCGCGCCAGATTGATGATGCCAAGCGCAATCACGTCGATGTACCGGGCATTGGCGAATAGAGGTTTGACCGAAGCATCTGTCCCGACTGAGGCGATAGGCACGAACGCATTGCCGGGGCTGTAGGAGATGATCGGTTGCAGGATGACTGCATTGCGCGTCAGCACATAATCCAGAGCGCCGCGAATGGTGGACAAAAATTCTTGGTACTTGAGCGTGAACTCTTTGTATTCGGTGTCCACCTCAAGGCGGCTGGTTTTGAGCTGTTTGATGACAAACACATCCACATCACGGTCGAGAGCGACCATGTTCTGAACGAGAGCGCCGTCACCTCCGGCTGGAAATGTTAAGCCCACTTACCCTCCCGCCGTCAAGAAGCCCGGCGCACTTGTGATCCCAGAAACCGTCTTACCAAGTCCCAGCTTGAGGTTGTCTGGAAAATTCACCAACAACTGCCGCGCAATATAGTCCGTCGAAGAAAAAGTCACCACAAACTCAAAGGCATAGTCGTACACGCGAGGGCGGTCGATCTGCTCCGAGTACGAGAACGACGTGAAAAATCCAAGGTACAGCGTGTACCGATAGACGATGAACGATTGACTGAGTACCTTGAGGTTCGAGGTCTGCTGACCCGTGATCTGGTTCTTCATGGCTTTGTCGCCGCTATTGAGGTTCACGACATCAGACCCCTGCGGCATATTCTTGGTGTTGAGCGTTTTCAGAAGGCTCACCATGCGCTCTTTGTCCAGCTTAAAAATCTGTTGAAGCCGCAAAATCTGGAAGTCCACCTTGGCAAAATCTCCGGCACTCCCGACCTTTCGCGTGGTCCATCCGACACATTGAATGGTATCCGGGCGATTGCCCCAATGCTCATAGACCCACGATCCGAGCGTCTGGGCCTCGCTGAACGACTTGCGCGAGTTCACCCGGAAGTTCTGCGGGTTCGGACTCATCAGCAAGATGAACGGGACGTTGGCATTGCCCACGATCATCTGCGACGTTAAATCTCGAAGGCTTGGAATAATCGGCATTATTGTCGTCCCTTGACCTTCTGGCTTTTCAAAGCTTTGCTCAGTTCTTCGGCTGTGCGCCGGACTAACCCATCGGTGTCATCCCCGGTCAGCCCGATTTGGATATTGATGGTTCCCGGCGTTCCGCCGCCACCCATTGCTGTTCCGGTGGACTTCCCGCCAGAGAACGAAGAAGGCACTTCGCCGCGAGCCTGCGTCCTCATATTGGTGGCGGCCATTGCCGACACAGGCGGCGCAAACTCTACGCCTTTGAGCTTGGCTATCGCCTCTTGAGTGACATAATTCTGGGCCTCATCCCGGCGCATTCCTTGAGCCATCAAACCAACAACTTCCTCTTGCCGATGCTGTTTGCCTATCTTCATCTGAGCATCTGCCTCGGCTCGCTCGCGCCCGCGCAGGCCCACGACAGGCATTTTCAGGCCCTTGGTCTTTTCCAACATCCGATCCCCTTCTTGGCCGACCGATGCCGGGAGTTCAAACGTCACCTTAAAAGCATCAGCTTGAATCGTTTTCAAAATTGCGTCGGCAAGCGGCATGATCGAAGTTCCAATACCTCTGGCAACTCCAATCAAGTCCTCCATCTGCTTGGCCGAGTCTGGCGGCGCATTGGCTCTTATCTCATCCTGAATCACCTTCAAATCTGGAATTCCGCCAAGAACTTTCTCCATCGTATTGTTGGATAGACCCTGCAAGCCTTTGAGCGCCGGGAACTCCTGCGATACCAGCCGCATGGCCCCCATCTTCTCGTTCGGGGTGGCTCCCGGCCCGGCGACTTGCTCGGCCAGCGCCTTCATGGTTTTCACTTGAATATCGAGCATCTGGGCTTCCTTATCACGCCCGCCGATCATGCCAATGGCTCCAAGCGGGCTTATTCCTGCCGGAGCGCCTGTTTTGACCCCCATTTGAGTTGCCAGAGCGATAATTCCAGCCTGTCGGCCAAAGTCTGCCTGCCGCATGGCCGTCGCCATCTGAGCGAATTGCTGGATGGATAGCTGGCCTTCGTTCAGCTCTTTACCGAACTTTTTGACCACGGCCTGAGCGAAAGTGATGTCTGAACTATATGTCCGGGTCGCCTGCGAAAGCTCCGTCACCCAACTGGTGTAATTCTGGGTGGACATCCCGGTTGCCCGCGCCGCCCGGTCAAAGCCAATCAGGGTTGCGGCGGCCCGTTCCGCCGACATTCCGAACTTCTGAATGAGGTTGACCGTGGCGCTCCGGGCTACTTCCTCGGATACCCCGGCGGCCAAAGCAAAAGCGCTGGCGATCTGGGTTGCCTTCATGCTGAGCAAAGCACCCATTCCCATGAAATTCGCGCCGAAAACTTGTGTCATATTGCGTATTTCGGCGGCGGCCTGCTCAGAAGTCTTGCCCATGAGCATGAGGCTTCCGATGGCTTTTCCGGCGGCATACTGCATCTCAGCGCCCGGCTGGTACTGCCGAACTCCCATCCCTGCCGCGCCGCCCTGCATCCCGCCGCCAATCCCCATCAGGCCGATGGTGGCTTTCCGGGTCTGAATATCAATCTGTTCAAGACCCTTTGCGAGATCAAGCGCCACGCCAGCCCAGCCGTACTTCATATTGGCGAACTGTCCAGCCACAGCTTTCCCAAGATCGTTTATTCCGATAATTCCGCCGTGCATCTTCTGTTGAAGATCGCGGAAGCTCAGACCAAGGATATTTAGCTCGCCGCCAACGCTCTTGAGGCTGTCTTGAAAAACAGCCGTTGCCTTGCGAATCTGCTCACCGCTCAAGCTCGTCTTGCCAAGCTCTTTCTGAAAATCCGCAATAGCTCCCTTAGCATCCGAAGCACTTTTGGCTTGCTCGCGGTATTTGAAAATAAGCTCTTTAACTTTTTCGCCAGCTTTTTCGGTTCCATCACCAATGTTATCAAGCGACTTAAAGAACTCACCCAGATCACGCGTAGTACGACCTGTTTGACGCGAAATGGCTTCAATGCTTTTCGTCAGCGCGATCAGCGCTGTCGCGGCATCTATTATTTGCTTGTTTGGATCAGGCTCAACCATTACTCAATGACCTCCATCTGTCCCTCTTGATCGACCACTTCCGACTCGGAATCATCCTCGTCGTCGAACACAATGCTGTCCATATTGATCTTGGTGACATCAATGCCTTGCGACCGCAAAAGGTCCAGATACTCCGCTTTCCTGTCAGCCAAATTTCTCGTTTTGGCTTCTTTTGCTTTTTCTATCGACGACCACAGCTCATAGTTGACCCACGGCAACAGACTCTTGACCTTCTTTGACAGCTCCTCCTCGTCGGCGATGAGGTTTGCTTGGGACCAGCCCCAATGAATGTCCTCGAAGGTAGCGACTAAGCTACCGGGACTTTCGCCGAGCTTGGTGCAGATTTTCCAAAGGATTCTGCCTGCTGGACCCTTGAGGAGTTTTTTAGTGAATCAAGCTCCTTAATCCGTTCCGTCACCAGATCGGAGTAGCAGTTGTTAAAAAGATAATCGACGATGCCCCAATCCAGATCGTAGAGAGTTTTCTCCACGGCCCGGAAAGGGTGCATTGTCGGATCAGCTCTCAACATCTCCCGAACTTCGGGATGGGACTCTAACGGTGACTTATTGACAGACACGATGGACCTTGCCAGTATTGGCACTTTTGCGGCCTCGGATTGGGCGGCGAGGTCATAGCCAGAGATCGAACGAGCGATCTCAGCCTGTTCTCCTGCGGTTAGCGTTTGAAGCATCACCGTGCTATCTCCGATCTGATACGCCTTTGTCTTGCGCTGTCCCAACAGCGCGTCTATGAGCTTCTGCATATGACCTCCTCAGTCAGTTTCAGTTTTCTGGGCTATCTAAAACAGCCCTTCTATTTAGAATCCCTGCGAGGCAAGCGCCGGGGTTTCAACTTGGCCGTACACCACGGTCGCTGTTTCAGACTCACGGATGTCAGCCGTCACGTCGCGGGTCGAACCATAGCGGCTGATCCAAGCGTCTTTATAGACCTTCTGGACCGCTTCAACGGCTGGCGCGGAGACGTTCGGTGTCCCGTCCTGATTGAACTGCGGCGTGGTGACGATTTCGTGAATCTCGAACGGCTTGTCCATTTCAAAGAGCGTCTGAGTGCCTGTGGCGGCTCCCAACGCTTCCATGAGATTGGACCGATAAAGCCGAAGTCGCTTGACTTCCAAGCTCTTTTCTCGAACCAGACCGGGAACCATCTCGAATGGCTCTCCGATCCGCTTCCCAAGCGACTGCCCGATTTCAAACGAGGCGGTTACGTCCCTCGTCTCCGACGGATTGATGCTCTGAATAGCGCCCACATCCACCAACTGTCCCGCTTGGTTGACAATTCGGATGATGTAGGAGGTCGCTAACTGAATGCGTGTCGATGCTGGTTTCATTTGACTTTAATCCTCCTTAGTGCCCGGCGCTTAGAGCGCGGTATTTACGAAAATGCTGAACGATACATTGATGAACCGCAACGGAAACACAGGCGAAACTTCAAACGACACATTCACCTGTCGCGGATCAACGGTGTCCAACTTGGCCGTGATGTTACGGAACGCTGTGATGATGCTGGAATTCAGGAAGTTGCTCAGAATGGCTTGAGTGCTGGCTTCGATATTTCTCAAGCTTCCGCCGAGTAACTTGGTCCCGATGTAGCGCGTATCTAGCGTGGAACGAACCTGCTTCCGCAACAAGTCTTTGATTCTCCGAATACTCGGCTCCACCGTCTCAATACTGCCTGTGTCGGTGGTGGACGCTTCCTTCACATACACGCCGTTCGTATCCGATTGCAGGATCGTCACGCCGCCACGGAGCATGAACAGCACTTCGCTCCGAATGTATTTGAAGTTGTTAGCGTCCATACGACTCGGCAAGCGCTTCCGAAGAAGCGGGGTCGCCACGTCATTTGCCGACTCAACTCCGGCCAAGGCCGCTCCCCCATAAACCGAGGAAAGGACCAACCGTGCGTCGTTGCCTGTACCCACGTCTTTCACCGTGATGCCCATTGAAGGAGGCGCGATTAAATTAACGCGATCACTCCCGATTTGAGCCGCCAGATTTCCGATGGTGGTCACCGTGTCATTAAGATTCGCCGAAGGAATCCACGCATGACGTTCCTTCTGGTTGAAGTCGGTGGACATCGACTCGACGTGATTGATGACTTCTTGACGAACCTGCGTATTGGTTGCGCCAACCACGATCAAGGTATCAATGTCCTCGCGTTCAAACTTCTGGATTGCGTCGATGTAAGAACTCGTTGCTCCATTGATTGCCTGACACGCCATAACAACCGTGCCATCGCCGCCCGCCTCAAATGCCAAGAGAGCCGCCAACGTAATTTCGCTGACCACTCCATTGCTCAGCTCAGGACCGTAAAGCTGTCGGCAATCGTCGATAGAGAACAGAGTCACCGGATTGAAATAAGCCGGATCAACCTTGTTCTTGTTGTAAGAGGCATAATACGTCGCCCCTGTCGTCGGCTGTAAGCCTGATCCAAGCCATTGCACCGTATTATCAACTTGGTTAAAGTCCGTACCCGCAATGAAGTTGAAATACCCCGGAGCGGCCCCGACTCCAATGATGGACGCAACATCTCCGCTCACCGTATTTGGAAGCGCATCGGCTCCGTTGGTCAAACCCTTCACCACCTCGACGTTATCTACTTCGATGGTTGAACTCGCCGTCCCAACAATCCCTGTGATGTTAATGACCCCCGGCCCCAAGGCCAAGGATGGATTTGCGACTTCTGAAACAACTACACCGGACTCTCTGACGCTGATTGTCATGTTATTTGCCTCCTCCTCTTAGAAATTCGGGTCTGTGATTCCATCAATGTTCGTTATCAGACCATTGATGTCTGGTATTTGTATCTTGTCAATCAATTCAGCTTCGGCAATGGACAATGTTTCTTCAAATTCCGTGTAAATATCGACGCTCAACTCATGGGTCGAAACGGGATCGTTCCCGATTGTTTCCGTTCCCTCCGCCCCAAGAGAAATGTCGAGTATTTCAATGCCTGCGACCCGAAATTTCTCAAAAATCCAGAACCGCAACCCGGAGATCGTGCGATCCACGATCCGCTCCACCTTCTTCGGGTTGTAGTCGTAAAATTTCAGGTTGACAGTCAAGTTCAGAGGCCCGCCGTAGCGTTCCCCCAACACCCCCGTCTGCGTCACTCCGTTGATGAGCACAGGCCCCATGACCTGTTCTTGGAACTCCCTGTTCAGCGACCGAAAAAACCCCCGCCCGGACACGACATCCACAATGACGATAGGGTAAATCCTGAACTGCACAGGGAAGTGCTCGTACACCGTGATTCCCGTTATCTTGTTGTCGGCATTCCATACAAAATTCACGTCCTGCGGGTTGAGCGGCGGCGCTTGCTCTGGGAACTGCGGGTCTGGCATTCCATAGACCTGATAGAACTGCCGAAGCAGGTCTACAAAGACCAGTCGCGTATACCGCTTAGCTCGCAGAATCACCGTTCACTCCTCAACATGGCGCAGGGTACGGCGCAAGAGGCCCCGGCACGACCAACTGCGGGTGCACATAGGCTTTGTCCGTCCGCTCCAACTGGTTCATCTCAAAATCTTGGTGCGTAATCAGGTTCCGCCAAAAATACGGCGTGACGTTGATGATCTCGAAGCGCCGATTCTCTCCGTCAATCACAATATCGTGGTCGTGCAGGCGAGGACTCCACACCGTCCATGACCGGGGAACACGCTTGATCCGCCAGCCATAGGTCGCCAATTCCTTCATGGCCTGCATATTGTAGTAGCGGATTTTTACCTTCACGGGCATGAAGTACGTCACATCTCCCGGCCCGCGCCCATAATCCTCGCTCGTATCGGCGTTGATATCCTTCTGCTTCCTCTTAAAGAGCCAGAATTCGCCGCCATCCTGCTCCAAAAGCCAGATGTTCCTGCGCCTGATCTCATCGAAATAATACTGGCTCTGCAAATTTGACGGGTACAAACTGCTCTGCGACTTGAGCGCCGTGATATTGACCGTTGGCGCAGGAGCCGTGAACGTCATATTGATGTCTCCAAACGGCGATACCCCAAAGGCGCTCGTATTCTCATAGGTCTGCGGCGTTGATGGGGCGCTCTCTCCCATGATGTTCACCGATGTCACCGAATAATACGGATCGGTGTCTATGATGATCGGCACGCTGGTGTCCACGAAGCCCGTAGACTGAATCAAAGACGTATTGACCCGGACAAAATCGCCGTAAGGCGTGAAGTTCCGGTACACATTGAATCCGCTCACCCCGTTCAGGTTATCCCAAAGGAGCTGGACCTCGGTTTCGGGGATGTTTACCCCCGTCACCAGCAGGTTGCGGACCATGATGTTGCCCGGCGGAACACACGCCATCTATATACCTACCTTAACCAATTTTTCGCTCGATGCCAATTCATTCGGACTCGCCAGAGTTTCCGTCGATGGAGACAAGGGAAACCCAGCCTCTTTGAACGCCGCATCCACCCATGTCGAGCACACCTTATACGACTGCGCGATCTTGAGATAGCCCAAGAGCATATTCAGGAAGCTGTAATGGTCGTTGATGTTCATGTAGCACCAATAAAGCGCCCTGATTTTGAACTTGTCATCGCACGCTGGCCGGAACACTTGATATGCCCTTGTGTCATCCACCAGCATCCGAAATCGCGGGCGCGGCCAGACCATTTCTACCACCAGATCAGGCTCCGTCGAGATCATGGCGGCGTGCGTGTAAATCGGCGATTTCACCGATCCCAGCTCGCCGAACAGCTTTTGAAGCACCGCGAAAAAGTGGTGCTTCCATAACCCGTCATCCGGGTAAAGCAGGATGTCGCCCGGTTTCAGCTCCATCATTGAAAGAACTCCACCATGACGTTATGCGTTCGCACAGCCGTCTCGCTGACTCCATCCGGGCAAGAGATCGACAACCTGAGCTTGTAATAGTTCGGGAATGCCATCGACTCATCGCTCAAAAACGGGATCATCATGCCGGATGAAATCGGAACAGCGTCGATCATCTTTGGCATGAGAACAGAATCATTGGTCGCCAACAAAACATCGGCTGACAGCATATCGTCAATGTCGGCATCGTTGGTGTAGAGATGCCCGCCACGGAAATAAACTGTCGTCGGAAACTGAACATCTACAAACGTAAATGTCGCACCCGGCGGCATGGTCATCTGGTAACCCTTCCACTTGTTGTAGGTATTCAAGGGTTGAGGAGACATGGAGAAGCGCTCTGGCCTGCTCACTCCGGCCTTCACTTCCAATGGCGCGTTGGCTTTGGCTTTATAGTTCGTCTCAAAATCCGTCTGATCGGAGCCGCTATCCTTGAGAAGAACCGTATGCCACAAAAAGGTCCGAGCCTCTGGCGCATAAATCTGGTAACGGTCGCCCAGATCGCTATACTGGATCAAGAGCGCTTTGCTTGTGACAAGGCTCTTGAAATCAGCCCAAGTCGCTATATCCATCATGTTCATAGCGTCACCTCCCGCCCATTCATTCCGGCTTCAAAATCACCAGCCGACGCTTGTTTGTTGGTGACGCTTACGACGATACGATGCCCTGCCGGAACAGAAACAGGAACCGGAAATATGTGATTGTATGGCGAGTTTGCGGCGCTGAAAAAATGGTCAATTTCAGAACTGTCGCCAAGAGTTAGAGTTCGTAGCGCGTCAAAATGAAATTCTCGGTTAGCCGTTTTAGACACAAAAATGTCAATCTTGGAAACCGCCGTTTTGTCGAATGTCGTGATCTCGGAAAGATCAAAATGAAAATCTGTCCAAGCCAACCCCAAAGCTTGTTGAGAAAACGCATAAGTAGTCGCCGCTTGCGTGACGCGAATCCAAATTTTTGGTCCGTTAGTGAGAGAGCTTGCCTTGGCCCACAAAACAATCTCTGCTTCCGATGCCCAATTCTGCGTCGGGCTGACTGTCTTAGTAAGAATGGCTGTTGCTCCACTCCCTCCGGTAGCGTTGATCTTGAGAGAGCCTGTGCCTTCTTTCTTGTCAACCGTGTCAACAGTCAGAGTTCCCGGCCCGGAGGAAATAGCCCATCCCGTCGCCGAGTCCATTGAATCCCGCATTGTCTCAGTTTGAGTCCCGAAAAGCTCAATCAGCTCGTAATATCCGCTATTGGTCCCAGACGCATCCCAAGCTGAAATCTCCCATCGCTTTCCGGCTGGAACTTCGAGATCAATCACTCTGGCTGTTTTGTTGGCCGCGATATTCACCAAGGCAATCGGAATGTTGTCGCCCAAATCCTTAAAATTCTGGACCCTCGGAATCAGGGCTGAGTTGGCCGTTGGTTTATAGTTCGTCTCAAAATCGGTTACATCAGGCCCGGCATCTCTGAGCAAAGTAATGTGCCACAAAAACGTCGCCGCTTCTGGGGCATAGATGTCATACCGATCCGGCATCTCTGTATATTGAACGGTCAAGACCTTAGAGTTGATGAGATTTGTCAACCCACCCCACGTCGATAATTCCATGTTTTGCATAGTCAATATCCCTTACGGAGTAGTCTCAGCATATTCAATGCTCGTCGCCAAGATTCTATTGTTGGCATCGCCGACTCCGGTAATCAACAAATTAGTGTTGGGGGCCAACACGATCCCATAACCTACATCAACAAGCATGGAATTAGCGTCTTTTCCGGTTGATAAAGTTTTGATTTTAGTTCCAAACGCAGTAGTCGTCGGAAGCGTGTAAAACTTCATTACGCTGGTTGCTGGCGATGTTTTGATATACCCAGAGACAGGCGCGACAGACGTTCCGTTGGCGGTGATCGTCGGACTGATATAAAAACGTGGCTCAATGCTCCCGCCCTTAGTCACACAATCCATATAGATTCTGCGAATCCACATCGTTCCTCCCGATGCGTTTGGATTATTGATGAGCATGAGAGAGGTTTCGGCGGTGGTAGCGGAGTTCTGCTCCAAGGCCACATGAAAAAATTGTCCTGTAAAAGTGAACTCTGCCTCCGCAGGAATAGACGCGACATACATGGCATTTTCGCCAACCACATTGCTATCGACGGAAACATTATGAAATGTCAGGCCATCCAAACCGCCAATTTGCAGGGCGCGGGTTGGTATGGTTATCGTCGAACCATCCTGCCCGGTATAGGAACTGAGCTGGGCGATCTCTTGGGCTACGGCGGTATTCAGATTCGATAGCTGAGTGACTTCCTGCGATCCGTAAAGCTCAATGGTTGTGAGCTGGGTGATTTCAGTCGAAAGTTGGGAGTTTACCGTCGTAAGTTGCGTCACCTCAAGAGCAACGGCGGCGTTTAAGTTCGATAACTGAGTTACCGCCTGCGATCCATAAAGCTCGATGGTCGTCATCTGCGTCGTCTGAGCAGAGAGCTGAGCATTGACCGTCGTAAGTTGAGTGACTTCCAGAGCCACGGCAGAGTTCAGGTTTGAAAGCTGAGTAATTTCCTGCGAAAGCTGGGACAAATTATTGTTGATGAGCGTCGTCAGCTCTGCCGCTAATTGCGCCGCCGTCGTGTTCAAATTAGTGAGCTGGGTTATCTGTTGGCTTTCATAAAGCTCAATCGTGGTCATCTGCGTGGTTTGCGCCGAAAGATTGGCGTTGACCGTCGTAAGCTGTGTTACTTCCAAAGCGACCGCCGCATTGAGATTCGATAGCTGAGTGACTTCTTGCGCCAATACCGTAATTTGCGCGGTCTGGTTTGCGGCGGTTGATACGGCTGAGTTCAGCGAAGAAAGCTGGGCCGCTTCCTGCGCCAGAGTCACATTCACGGTGGAGAGTTGAGTCACTTCCAGAGCTACAGCCAGATTCAAATTACTGAGCTGGATAACTTCTTGAACGGATAAATAGGTATCCGCATCCGTGGAAGTATTGGTAATGATCTGGCTGAGTTGACCGACCTCCTGCGATCCATAAAGTTCCAGCGTCGAGAGTTGAGTAATTTCCTGAGAATGATATGGACGGTAATCTACTCCGGTGATGGCTGTGTTTGTGATGATGCTCGATAACTGAGCGACCTCTTGAGTTAAAAGAGCGACCGTTGATGTCGAAACGGTGCGGACCTCTCCGCCCGTGAACGTAAATTGGCTGAGTTGTGTAATTTCCTGAGCCAAGGACACCAAAACGTCCGTCAACTCAGTCACTTGCTGGGAAGCCAGCGTAATCTGGGCATTTTGTCCAGCAGATGTCGCTCCGGTCGATGAAGTCACATTCAAATTTCCGCCAGAGAATGTGAACTGACTCAGTTGCGTGACTTCTTGCACCTCATAAAGCTGTAGCGTCGAAAGCTGAGTAATTTCCGCGCTCAACTGATTGCTGACGATGGTGAGCTGATTCACCGTCTGGTTGATGACCACTCCTGACAAGGTGTTGGTAATGATTTGGCTAAGCTGGGCAACTTCTTGGCCTAAAATTACCGTCTGCGCGTCCTGCTTGACCTGCACATTGGTGAGCTGGCTCACTTCTTGCCCCAAAAGCAGAAACACATTGGTGAACCCGGTCGCGGCTGAGATCATTATGTTTGTCATCCCGGTCGCGTTCGAGGCAAGCAAGTCTCTGGTCAAATCTTCGAGCTGGTCCGTGTTGACGTTCACATCGCCAATGGTGATCGACAGCCCTTGAAGCTCAGCGATGATCGCCGAGAGCTGACCGACTTCAAAACTGACATTGGGCGACACCAGATCGGTGTTGATGATGACGGTCGAAAGCTGATCCACCATCTGAGTCAATGCCGGGGAGGTGACCACGGCAGTATTGGTCAGCGAAGCAATGAAATAGGTAATCCGAACATTGTTGGCCGGAGACGACGGGATAGCCTGTGTCGTCGTAATCACATACCCAGCGACCGTAAAGGCTGAAAAAGTGGTCCAATTTGTTCCATCTGCCGTAATTTCGACAAAAACATTGGATGAGACAGGCAGATGAGCCAGCGTAAATTGCTGACCGATAGCGTTGTTACCCGTGAACTTCTCCTGAACGGAAAAGAACGCTCCAATAACTTGAAGCGAATCTTCGCGGACGCGAGCCGCCTGTTTCGTTAAAGGATCGCGGATGAAAAGGTCTGACGATTGACCGCTAAACATTAAAATCCCCCATTGGCGTAAATTTGGAGATTGGCCGCAACGCCATTGGTCGAAACGTATATCCGATGAGCGTTCTGATTGCTAAACCCAAACGTCCCATTGGTAAGGCTCATCACCGAATTTGCGACAGACTCAAATCTCACGTTTATGTTTGCATCGGATGTCAGATAAACGTCCTCCATCCGAAGCCCGCCAAAATCATAGAGCACGTCAGAAAGTCCGGTCGCCTGCGTACCCTCAAAAACATAGTATTGGCCGTGCGGCGGAGTCTGCGTAATCGACAACCCTTCCACCGCCGTCAGCACGCTGAGTTGGGTGACCTCTTGATTGAGCGTAGCCGAATTGATATTGACGCACAACCCTGCAATTTCTTGGAGGATACTGAGCTGGGTCACCTCTTGAGCCAATGAGCCGGAATTGATATTGACGCACAGCCCGGCCAGCTCTTGAAAGATGCTGAGCTGGGTTTCTTCTGTCGCCAGCCGCGCCTGCAAATCGGAGAGCTGAGCTACTTCCTGAGCCATCAAAAACTCGGTGTCTGTGAATCCGCCCGCAATGGTGGCCGTCTGAATCCGGGTCAATTCCTCAAGCTGATCCGTGTTGACATCCACCTTGCCGATTGAGACGGATAGATTAGACAGCTCGTAAAGAACGCTGAGCTGGGTCACTTCCTGCGCCAGCGCATTCGAGTTGATGTTGACGCACAGCCCTTGAAGTTCTTGCAGGATGCTGAGCTGAGTAATCTCGGTGGCCGCCCGGAGTTGCAGGTCGGACAGTTGCGTGATTTGCTGGCTGATTAAGGATTCCAGCGTCGAAAGCTGGACCACTTCTTGAGCCACCAGCGTCACGATATTGGTCATGCCCTCCAACAGCTCAATCTTGAGATCGGTCAGCCCATCCTGAATGGAGATGGTCGAGGACTGGATCGCGGCAAGCATCAGCGTCATGCCATCGGCCATCGTCGCCGTGTTCAGGCGCATCAGCAATTCCAGCTCATCGGTGTTCACGTTGATGTCGCCAATCGTGATCGACAGGCCGTTCAGGGCATTGATGATGTTGGTCATGCCCTCGCTGTTGGAGATGATGAGATTCTGGATCAGGCCAATCTCGGTGAGCTGGCTGGCTTCGCTCGCCAAGGTCGGGCTGGTGATGCTCATGCTCCATGTGCCGTCCGGGTTCGGCGTAGCTTGGATGTCGTGCTTGGCCCCGCCATAATCCACACCCTGCACAACTACCTTCCCAATGGTGATGGGCGGAACAGAAATTTCAGTATTGGCCGCAAGCGCATACTGGTTCGTTGTTCCATCGACGAGCGACACCGAAATAGGAACAATAACGCCATCATCGCGCTGTCCGGCAAGTACGGCAACCCATTCTGAATCAGCACTTCGCGGGAAGTGCTTTTTATTCAGATTAGGATTCCATGTGGGAAATATCTCCATTTACGCCAGAACCCCCACTACCTGTTTATTTTTTTCCGCATCCTTGAGCCTCTGAAACATCGTCTCAATCGCCCGGAGATTGTCGTCGATCTTCTTGACGTGATCCGGGTGACTGTTCGGACTGATATTGGCCTTGGCCTTTTCAAAAGCGTCCTTGGCTCCCTGATATTCCTTCTTGTTGAACAGGATCACGCCGATGTCATTCCACGCGCCCCAGAGCTTCGGGTCCAGCTCAGTCGTCTTGTTGTAAAGCTCCAAAGCCTCCTCATACTTCTTGTTGTGGTAGAGGTGGATCGCCCGGACAAAGAACGGGCGCGGGTCTTTGGGTGTCAGCTCACATTGTTTCTCAGCCAGCTTGTAATACCAGTCGTGCTTTTCCGCCAGCGCGTGCTTTTCCTTGAGATACCCGAAGTGGTAGAGCGGCACAGGAGTTCGCACGATATTGACTTTGCGAGTCTTGCCCAGCTCAACCAAACTGTCGTCGATGTCCTCATGGATGAGCCGGGTATAGAACACGCGCTCATCGTTGATGAACATTCGCAGGGTTTCCGACAACACCCACTTGGCATCCCAGCCCTTCTCATAGGGGTTTTCCTGATAGTTGCGTATGGGAAACAAGTACGCATCCACAGCTTCGACCTGCGCCAGCTTCCAGACGTTCATAAGCTGATCGCGGGGAACCATCTCGTCAGCATCCAATCTGAGAATCCACGGCTTTGTGCAGGCTCGAATGGCCTTATTGCGCGGCTCCGCAAACCCTTGGGTCGGGATGTCCCAAGGAAATTCCACCACCTTGGCTCCCAAGCTCTTGGCGATTTCCACGGTCTTGTCCGTGCTTCCGGTGTCGCAGACCACGACTTCATCCACGATAGGGAACGCCGATTTGATGGCGCGGGCGATATTGGCTTCCTCGTTCTTCGCCATGATGCAGAGCGAGACTTGGTTATACCGGGGAAGCTTGGCTCGCCATTCCGAGAACTTTTTGACTTCTTCATCGAACTTCTTGTCAGCTTCCAGCGCGGCCTTGGTCTTTTGCTCCGGCGTTAAACTCTCCTCTTTCTCCACATGATCCGGGGTAAAAAAGGTATCCGCCCAGAGCTTGTAGCCCGCGCAGGTCGCCCGCACGCAGAAATCCCGGTCCTCGCCGCGCATATCGCGGGGAAGATTCGGAACCCGTGCATAGCTCACACCCTTTTTGACGATCTCCTTAGAGATATAGGTGCACGCGCCAAGTCCGCCCACCGGGTACATACCGGGCCGCCGGAGCATGGTCAGGAACTCCGCGCTGATCTCGTAGCCGCCCCTAATCCAGACGTTCGGAAGCGGCTGAGCCGTGGTATGGCCCCAGAGCGCCCAGAACACCTCAGAGACAATCGGACGCTCCAAACCGACCATATGCTTCAAAATGCGGGGGTGGCGGATGATGATGTCCGAGTCCACCATGAATACGCCTTCGGCATCGAACTGCTGAAACATGGACCCTAGCACCCGATTCCGCATGAAGGCCATATTCGCAAGCTTCTGGTCCTCCCAATGGTGCTCTTTGTTATCCATATTGCCGAAACTCAGCGTCTCAATTTCGATCCGCTTATAAGCCTTGTCATTGCGGGCCGACCATTCCTTGATCTTATCGAGCGTCGCATCGGTTGAATCGTTGACGATAAAATAGAAGGAAAGCTTCTCCTTGGGATAATCCAAGCTGTCCATTCCAGCCAGCCAGCGATCAATGACCCATGCCCGGTCACGCACCAGAGTCGCCACCACGACGTTCGGCCATTCGATCTGATCCTTAAAATCCTTCAAGGTCGCGGGCATGAAAATCGAATGCGCGTGCTCCAAGTTGATGCCCGTCGCCCGTTGGAGGTAAAATTCATATTTGCGCTCTTTGTCGTCCTGCCGCGCCCATCCCCAATGATTCAGGAACAGGTCAGACCGCGCCGTGCCGTTATTGTTCTTGCCGACAAAGGCAGGCACACATCCGCAATGGATATTGCCCACATAACCGAAGGATTCATTCTTGAACCGAAACAAGCGCGTGATAAGCGGACTCCAATAGCCGTCTACCCGGTACTGAGTCTCGCTCCACATATCCAAAAGCCGCACGCAGTACCAGTCAAACTTGCCCGCCATGAGCGCCGGAAGCTCCTTGATGAAGGAGTCCGAGAACGTCTCGTCGGCATCCTGCGAAATGATCCAGTCGCCTTCCTTAGCGATCTTGCGCGTCATCTCCCATTGGAGGTTGCGAAGCTGGGACTCATCCACCCCGAACATCGGTTTATCGAAAGGCGACTTGTGAAATTCCACCTTGGGATACGACCGACAAATCTCCTCGGTTTTATCGTCGCTCAGATCATCCAGCACCATGATCTTGTCGGCGAACTTCGAGGCGTTATCCAGCATCCGGGTCAGGTAGCGATCCGCTTCGTTTCTAACCATGAGTTGACAAATTACCGACATACAGCCTCCCTTTCAGTTTTCTGATATTCAGCTTCGGTTTTTTGATGGCACGACTTACAAAGAGTTTTTAAGTTGTTAAGGTCATTGTTGTGCGAAATCCTCCACGGAACAATATGGTGAACATCTAAAATCGGATGATGGTTGCTGGCGTTTCTTTGGCACTTATAGCCATCTCTTTCAAGGCACATTGCCTTTTGATCGTCCCAATCTTCTCCACGATAAAAACTTATTCCGCCAAGCCATCGGCCATTGCCGCTACCACTTATTTTTTTGGAATGCTCTGGTCTAAATTCTCCTCGCGCCGCAGTAGCCATCGGGCGAATGCGATCCAGCCATTGAGACGACCATTTCCTATGCGCCTTTGTATGGTTGCATGGCTTACCCGTCTTGGCGACGCTGATTTTGTCGCCCCAAGTAACGGGTCTTTGCTTCGCCAAAATACTCACCTTTTTGCGCCACGAAAGGTCATGTGAATTTATATTGTTGCGATGCCATCTCTTGAATTCCGGCGATGACTTTGGCATACATTGTGGCCTCATGGCTTGTCCTTTTCAGTTTCTTTTTCGAGGACCATGCCATAAACCGCAAGCTGGTCCACATGACAATCAATGTCAAATTCACGGCTCCGTAGGATGTCTGGTGGGATGACAGGAGCGACCCCCCAATTCCCCGCGAACTTCAAGAACTTCTCCATCGGGAAATCGTAAGGACTCGGCTCAATGCTCACATCCACCGTCAGATAAAATTTCCCTCCCGGTTTAAGAACCCTCATGCACTCGTTCACGCTTTCCAACGGATCATCGCCGACGTGCTCCAAAACGCTGATACAGTAAACTGCGTCGAAGGAAGCGTCTGGGAAAGGCATCTTGCGAATGTCGGCCACCACCGCCGTCAAATTCGCAAACTCCTTTTCATGCGATGTCACCGCCGGGTCGATATCCACGTTGAACACTTTTTTGACCTTCTTGCAGAGATACTTCTGCAAGCAAGAATGACCCGCGCCAGCGTCCAACACAACCATGTCGTCCTTGAGTTCTCCGCTTTGCAAGAGCACCCACGGATATTCCCATTGACGACTCCACGCCAGACGACCCTTGTTCAAGGTTTCCAAGTCCCTTTTCAGGTTCTTGAATTCCGGCTTGTCGAGGTCTGTTTTCAGACCGTATGTGTAGGCCACTAATTTCATATGCCTCGTTCAGTCACCGTCAATTCATGCGCCCAATAAGCGCCTTCCTTGCCGTCGTCCCATTTCACGATGAATGAGCCGTCCTTGTTTTTCTTGGAAACAACGCCCTTGTGTCCGGCCTTAACGACGTGCGCCCGGCGAGACACGGGTTGATAGGACTCGTCCTTGGGAATTGTCACCGACGCTTTGCGCTCCATCTTCGGAAGGCTCAGAACCGAGAGCACCGCGCTGGCAATACGAAGCGATGCTTCGCGCCGCTTGTTTTTCTCGATGAACTGATCGAGCGTGGTTTTTTCCTCGGTCGCCGCGCCGTATTTACGAAACGTGCAGTAATCCTTCTTCGTCGCCGTCTGATAGAACGGGCAGGACTCCCCGGTAGTCGTCCCGCGACACGCATGAATCTCGATCCGCTTGTCGTCGATAGGGCATACCGGATGCTCGTCTTTCAGCTCGGCGGCCACTTCAATGCCAGCCTTCGGATGCTTCATCTGCGCGAGCTGGACAATCGCCACACCGCTTTCCCAATCCAAATCAAGAATGTTGGCCTGCTTCTGACCGTATTTCTTGGTGATGTGGGCGAGCACGTCTCGCTTGACCGTCTCCGCATTCCAATCCTGATTGTTTTCATCAATCAAGTCCCATTGAGCCGCGATAAATAAGGAATCATCGTCGGAAGAATAGTGCGACCATTGCTCCGTCACCTTTCCGGCTGACACGACCGCAGGAACTTCGTTAGGTTCTTGCGCCGCCGGACGAGCCTCCCACGTCATTGACCCGTCGGGAAGTTTTGAGAGCTTCCATTTCTTGCCTGCGCCGGGATCGCTGGATGGCTTGGGCGAAATGTTCTGAGCCGCCTTGCTGGTTTGTTGCTCCTTTAATGTTTGGAGCCGTTCTTTTATGTTCATGTGTGAGCCTCCTCCTTGAAATCTCGGAAAATCATCGTCACTCTGATTGGCAAAGTGATCGTCGCTTCAAATAATCATCCAACGACAAAATATCCATATCCGTCGCATCCTTGGGATCGAAGTTGACGATCACACGCCACTCGTTCCTTGGAGGACTCCACACCGAATACGCCTCGTCAAACTGCCTGCACGTTCCTGTCTTTTCATCACCCACAAGCAGGAATCCATTACGATCACGGTTTTCTTCTGACGGTGCGCCGGGCGGCAAATCAGGTTTTTTCGATTCAGGTTTCGTTTCCTTCTTCGTCGGCTTTCCGGGTTCTTGAGGAGCTTGCTGAATGCGCTTGCCATGCGCCTGCTCCTTCAACGCCTCATAGCGCGGCTGGACGACCTGCCAAATCTCGCCAGACGCATGGGCGACCTGCTCCTCGACTTCCGGCGGATTCATGTATGCCCCGATATACTCCCGAAATTCGTTGGTGGCTTCGTCGGCGATCTCTTGCGGGTCCACAAACTGAAACTCGCCGTCATCGGTGTCGTTGTTCAGACCCCACCACATCGTCTCATCGGCCCATTGAAGCGTTCCGGCGGCTTCGTACAGGCCCGTGCTTTCGACGAAATTCTCCTTCACGATCACAGGGGAATAATTCTCCGCTTTGCGCGTGATGCCATAGTCCAGCCGGGACTTGAGCGCTTTGGACTCGTCGTAATAGCGGTAGTCCACATCCTTCAAAACCTCGGCCTCGGTTTTGTGCCGGACAAATTCGATCTCGTTCGGGTGAACCTCGAAGATGCTCTGGCCGTTGATGGGCTTTTCCCAGCGCACCACGATGTCGATGTCGGCCTCATGGTGAATTTTGGAGATGGCAATGACCTCGCCTTCGGTGGCCGTATTGATATCCTTCACAATGTCGCCCACGGTCAGGGTGAGGGTCTTGCCGACTTCGGTACTGTGCTTGACCAGCGCATAGTTGCCGAAGCCATCCTGAACCATCGCGCCTTTGCGGATGAGGCCAAAGAGATGATCCATTGGGTAGCGCAGGCCGGACTTCTTGAACAGCTCCACCAAATAAGGGGTGGCCCGGCGCATGAACTCGCGTTGCTGGCGCGGCGCGACCTCGCCATTGGCCTGTACCAAGAGCTTCAAAGCGGCCAACTCGGTCCGGTCCTTGACCACGGGCAGTAAATCTTCCAAGGCAAAGGCCAGACTGTGCCCGGTAACCTTGAACTGGCGGCGAATCCACGGGTTATAAACGGCCCGAACGAATAGGGGTGAAATATGGGCTTTTGGGGCGAAAAAAGCCACATGGAGGTTGTCGTTGTCCGGTAGTTCTTCCAACATAGAGGCCGGAACGCGCAGGGCCGCGATTTGGTAGCCCCTGTGTCCCGCCGCCGTACCCAGCGTGTCGGTCAGGGCCTCGCCTTCCCCGATGCCATTGGTCACCGGGTCAGCGAAGCGATCCACCGCCGCATAGACCGTCACCAAGGCGGCCCGCGCCGGAACAGGGTCATCATTAAGCGCATGGTGAGGCAAGCCCAAGAATGCCTCCACCAAAGACCAAGCCTGATCTGCCTTTCCCTCGTCCAAAAGACGCTTGAAGCGCTGGATATGCTCATCGTCAGCCCTCTGGATGAACTTGGCCGTCTCCATGACCCCCATCCATCCGGGGTAAAAGAGCGACCAGCGCCGAACGCTGGCCCTGATCTCTCCCTGAACGCTGGAAATGCCCTTGATATGCTCCGGCGCGATGACGGCCTTGGCGAAGGCTCCAAGCGGCTCCACGATAACCACCGCCGACTCCGGCACATCCACCTCTACGACCACGGCATTGCCGCCCAAGACCTCTGGGAAAGCTTGCCGGAAGGCATTGCTGGCATTCACGCGCAGGCTGGCAAAGAACGCCGCCTCGCCCCGCGAAGCGGTGAGCCAAGCGGGTTGTCGGTACTCCCAATCGTAGAGGCCATGCGCCTTGATCTTGTCGATGGCCTGATCTGTGGTTCCGTGATAAAGTTTCATTGTTTTAGCCCCGAAGTTCCCACTAAGAACTCCTCGCCCGGCGGAACCTGCTCCACCTGCGGCTGTGTCATTGGCCCGGTCACCCTTCTGAATGCCTCTGGGTCGATCTCCAAGACCATCAATTCCTCATCTGTCAGCGATTTGAGCCAGCTCAGCGTCTCTTGGTCAGTCTTTTGGACCAGATCAAGGACTGCTTCATCCTCCGGGGTCACATCTTCGGCATCGCCCCCGGCCAGACCCCAGCTATCCACTCGAACTACCGGAACATCGTCACGGCCATCGCAATAAACCAGCACCGAACACATCTTGTCGCCCGGATGACTGCGCTCAAAGAGCGGCGCGTCATGGGCCAACCCCTGCAAAAATTGGTTTAAGGTCCAGCGCTGGCCGCCCAGCGCCAAACACACATCATGGGTCGAAACTCCGCTATCCCATTCCACCGTGTCATAGCCCCGGTGCAACAGGGTTTGGAGAAGGGGCCGCGATTTGTCCTTGCGGCGGTTCCCCGGCCCCGGACCCTCATAATTCGGCCCCGGAGCATCGCGGTGATCCGGCCATGTCGACAGCCCAACAGGGGCCGGAGCCTTCGGCGCAACCGCCGGAGCACCCTGCCATTGCTCCAAACGCTTCCTGAACTGCCCGGCGCTTTCGCCCGGCTTTTTGCGCGGAATCTTGCTCTTTGGTTGCGCGATCACTACCCAGCCCATAAAACCCCTCTAAAAATCAATCCGTTTTGTTGTTCACAAAAACGGCCATCCCAACGTAATCTTAGTCAGGAGGGCCGAATATGAAACGAGTCTGGTTTCCCCAATTAGAAAAATACGTTGATGTCATTGAGCCAGTCAAAATTCAGGCTGAACGCGCCAAAGAGTCTTTCCTCGGCCAAATCAACGTCATTGATCTTCTTTTTCGGGTTATCGTTCTCATTTTCGTTGCCCTGCCACTTTCAACTTGGGTGCTCTACGTCTTTTTCACAACTTTCACGCTCAAAGGCGGACTGCTGATCCTTGCTATCGCGTGGTTCCTGATTGTCATGTGCGTCCTGTCCAACTGCAAACCGGGCGAAATCTCCGTCACCTTCGGCACTCTGCTCCAAGCCGCCCTGCTCCTGCCGTTCACTCTGCTCGCCACCGTTCTTCTGGCCGGGACTCAGATCGGAACGGCCACCGCCATAGGCGGCGCTTATTCCATCCTCAATGAAGCTGTCCGCAAAGCCACCGACAAAAACATCTAAGCGCTGTCCCTTGGCGGCTGAGTGTAGCGCTCGCCCTGCTCCGAATGCGGCGGTCCCTGCTGTCCGGGGTCTGTCAAAGGCTCGTTCTTCTTGATCTTAGGCCGTAGCCTGTCACGTTCCCTTGTAAACCCGGTGGCCGCATCTTCCTCGCTTGCCGGGTCAGCGCCCATCGCACTTGGAGCCTCGCCCTCGCCATCATCAGTCACGTTGTCGCCTGTCTGCGTCACGGCATTGGCGGCTAACGCCCATCGCCCGCTTTCAAGGTCCGCTATGCGAATCACCATATGCGAGTCCAAGCCATACATCTTGCTCATCAGGCCGATCTTCTCACCCTGAATCCAGCGCACGGTTCCCGACTGGACACCGCCGCGCTTGATGAGAAGATCACCCAGCTTTGGGCTGTTCATTTCGCTGAGCCTTGAACGCGAGCATTTGACCCACATTATCGAACCTCGGACACTTGCCTCTGACCATTGCCTTCGTGCTGATAAAACAATGACACACCGTACAGCGCAATACCCCGATGTGAACCCCGACGATATCCTCTGTGCTGAGTGAACATTGGCTACAAACCTCCGTCGAAACTACGAACGGCATTGCTGGCCTCCTGTTTCTCTTTCTGTTTTCGGCGCTTCTTCATCAAGTGTGATTTGCAAACGACATGACCCTGCGCGGCCTTTTTCTTACAGAGCGGACAAAGGCCAAACCGTTTCATCGCCTCGTACATGGATTCTGAACGAGGCTTCTTACTTATTTTTTCTGAAAGTCCGATGGCACTAACCCCTTTTCGATATTGCCGATGATTGCGTCGTAGCAACCAGCGCAGTCGAATCGGTAATTCGCCAGCCGAATCAAGTCCACGTTATCGCCGAGCTTGGCAAGCTTCTGTGCCAGCTCCACGCACACCGCACTCACATCCTTGTCGCCTTTGATAGCGGCAAATTTGCCAGCGAATTCCTTGTCCTTCGCCAGCCGAGCCATGAACGACTCCACCAAGACCTTCGCCAAGTTCGCTTCTTTGTCTGTCGAGACAACTTCCTTGACGGCGGCAGGAACTTTCACCGCGCCCATGATGGATTTCGTGCAGATGGCAAACGCCGATTCCTTCTTGGTGCGACCCTTCTGAGGCTTGAACGACTGATCGCCCATCTTGGATTCAACGCACCGATCAATCTTCCCGGCTTCCTCTTTGTCTTTTGCCAGCACGGTCAGCGTTCCTTCGCGCTTGTAATAGCCGCCAATGGCTTCACGCCAGCCAGACAATTCACGGGGTTTGACCCGATCCAGCGTCCGGGCGATGGTAGTGATGATCCTGTCGATCTTGTCCACCATCGAGTTCGAGGTCTGCAAGCCAATGTGCGCCAATGCTTTGCCGAACATCTCCGTATCCACACTCTCGCCTGTAGCCTGCGTATAGAAGCCAAAGAGCGTCGCATACTCATCCGCCATGTCCGAGAACGAGGCGTAGCGCTCTGGGAGCGCCGGGTTTACCGGACCATCGTAAACCACGGGATTTTTAAGCCATGCGCTAAGTCTGCCAAGACTGGCATCCTTCGGGCTGATTTTCTTGGCCCCATCTTCCTTATATTCCTCACCAGAAACATCCGATTCGTGCGTCTCGGACTTCACGGGCTTCTGGTCACCTTCGGGCGCGTCTGTTTTTTCCTGATTGCCTTCCTCTTTGTATTCCTCGCCGATCTTGTTATCGGTCGTGGTTTTCTGAGGAACGGCTTTCTGGTCGCCTTCCGGCTCGTCGAGAACTTTGGTCTTTTCGCCTTCGTTCTCCTTATATTCGTAGCCGATGGCCTCATCCGTGGTTCCGGGCTTGGTCTTGTTCGGCGTGCCGGGCGTAGCATCCGCCTTCTTCAACCATGCCTTTGGCCCCATCGTAATGTTGTCTGCCAGCGTGTCCTTGGCCGGAGCCTCGACGTGAGTTTTCTGAGGAACCTTTTTCTGGTCACCCTCTGGCGCATCCGTCTTATCTTGATTGTCGGTGCGCTTATATTCCCCGCCAATGGCCTCGTCAGGCTTGGTCGTCTCCTTGGGTTCTTTTTGATCGCCCTTGGGTTCGTCCATGATCTTGGGCTTATCTTCTTCTTTGTAGTTCTTCCCGATGCCGGAATCCGTCGTGCCCGGCTTAATATCCGTGTTCTTGTCACCGGGGGTTACATCAGCCTGCTTAGTCCATTGCATTGTCGTCTCCTCCTCTTAAAATAACTTTGTAAGTTCGTTGATCGGAAAATCTGTTACTCTGACCCATTCAATTTCGTTTTTCATTGCGCCGGGACAAACTGCTCGCTCGGCGCTGGATTCTCAACAGGAGGTTCCGAAGGTACAGGCGCAATCTGGTCATATGGCACGCCCGGAATCGTCATCTCCGCGCTAGACTGAGCCGCAACAACTTCCAGCGCGGCCAGTTTCTTCCTCATCCTCCCGACATTCTTCCACAGCAAATAAATTTCGTATTTGTCGTCCTTGATCGCCTTCCAACTATCAACGTGCTTCTGATCCAAGTCCTCGGCGACTTTCTGTAAGTCAACCACCCTCACAGACAAGTCCTCCAAGGGTTTGGACAAGTCCGGGGCGATCTTGGCCGCGATCTGTGTCGTCAGCTCGTCTTTGACCCGCATCAGCCTTGAGTCATACGACGAACTGATCCACCAAAGGCCACCACCCGAAAGTACCAGAGCCGCCACCGTTCCAATAATGACCGCCATGATCCATGACGAATCGCCTTCGGGCGGCTCCGACGTAAAGGTTTGAGGATCAGCCACTATCGCCCCATGCTGTTGAAAATATCCAAGATATTTGACACGCCGCGACTCACAGACCCGCCGATGCCGACGGGGAGTTGCAGGGTTCCCACCGACGACCCCGTGAAAGCAAATTCCAGCTTAATGATCGCCAGCAGATCATTGACGATCTTCTGAACATTGGCAATCGCCACATTGATCTTGGCTCCGCGATCAATGTTGAGCGAGATGCCGTTGTCCGAATAATTGAAGTCGTTGATAGAGAACCCAAGATACAGGTTCATCATCGTGAATAGCTGAGCCAAATACAGGAGCATGACTTGGTAACAATGCGGAAAATTATCAGCCGTAAAATCTGTGACAGGCGGATAAATATTGAACGCACAGATGCCCATGTTGATGCCCATGAGTAATTCCTGATCGGTGAGCGGCTGTCCGGTCATCGGGTTCACGGTCATCACAGAACCGAGCATAGAGCGGAGCTGATAGACCAGTCGCGTCTGGACAGGCGACATCTCCGGGGCGGCGGGGATCAGCGTAGTTTCTTGGCTCGCCGTCGAGTCAAAAAACCGCACGTTGTAGAACTTATCCCCGCCGTTCCCAGAGGTCGTATCTGCAAAAGACGTGACAAAGGCTGGCGGACAATTCGCCACCCCAGACTGGATCGTACCGATCAGCGTGTAGGGGCCGGGTTCAGCATCCGCCCGGTAGATGTGAATTTGATCGTACTGCGGCTGGCCCGCCACCATCGCTGGAATGGGCCAAGTAATGAGTGTGCTCAAGCGCTTTCCTCCGAACCAGCATTGCCGTTATTCCGTTCCTCTCTGACAAGAGGTGAAAGCATCACGCGCCGCTTGCCGTCCTTGATCTCCTCCGGGTTTAAGATCACCACGGGGATTCCCATGATTCCGTTATGCTCGACCAAGGGCATCTTGAACCACTTGCGCCGAGCCGTTGAGTAGCCGTACATATGCTCGTTTTTGCGGCTGTCATCTTTCTCATAGGGCGGGAGCACCCCATAGGAATGGACCTTGATCCGCGCTTCAAGCTGGTCGGCAGGAACATCATCGGCTCCAAAGATGACCTTGAACCAATAATCCTCTGCCGCCGACATCTTGTTTTCTTCATGGCGAACCAATGCCATGTCCGTCTCGGCGATTTCCAGCCTGATCCCCTCCCCCGAAGCCGTCCCATATTTCACGGGACGATATCGGGCCACTCCCTGCTCCTCATCCTCTACAGAGATGATGATGTGATCTCGCTGGTTCTGCGTTAATCCTTTGGTATCCCACAAGAGCGAGATCAACTCCTGCGTCCGCCGATACACCCGAAGGCGAATCGGCGGTTTTTGAACTTGGTTTGAAGTCGGCGTAGTCATTGTCATTTTCAGATTTCTCCCTCGTTAAGCTATTTGTAATTGAGCAATTCGTTCGTCCAGCATCCGTCGCACAGGCTGATCGGCGGCTACAAACTGCGCCAATTCCTGCAACTTCTCAACGCTGTTGGTTCGAGCGATATGGAATTTCTGCTCGTTTGACTTTGACGAGAGAAACTTACTGACGTGCGCTGGCGCTCCTTTAGGAACCGCCGGAGTCTCCGGGGTCTGTGTCTTGGCTTTGAGCCGATCACGATAGCGGAGGTTATATTCCCGCTTCTTGGCGGCGCGAGCCTGCTCTTTGGTCAGAGATTTCACCGTGTCGCGCACTAAGCGCTGAGGTGTAACCTCGGCTCCATCAAGCGGATTATTCTTGGGAGCGCTCACAATGATCGTCCCGCGATCCTCGTCGGCCTCCGTCTGATCCGTCGGAGAATCCGAAATCTCGATTTCCGGCAACGGCTGTGTCCGGCCATGCAACTTGTCCGATACCAGCGTCTCCGAGTTTACGATCTGCTGGTTCGGCATCATAATCTCGACTCCACCTTCCACCGGGGGTCGGCCCTTCACTTCATCCGTGGTAAAGCGCCTGCCGCTTACTGCCGCACCTTCGTCCGGTCGAGCGGGCTTTCCCTGCAACTGGCTGGCCGGGGTCGAGGTGCGGTTCCGCATCACGGCATCGGCGCTCATGCGCTTGTCCGTGACCTGAGCGAAACGTCTCTGCTTATCCGGCGTGACAATGTTCCGCTTGAGCACTTCCGAAGCGGAGAGCGTCGTCTTGGTTGGTTCGGCGGGCGAGCTGACTGCATACTGATCGACGGTGAGCATGGACTCCTCATAGGCATAAGCCACGCGCCCGTCTTGAAGCTGAACCTGCCACCGCCCGTCCGATTTGCGGCTGGAAATGCGACCGGACAAACCGGATGGCCCTTTCAAATGGACGAAATCACCCACCGCAAACAGGGGATTCACAAACTCCGTTCCTTGAGACGAGATGTAGCTGTTTCCCTTTTCGTCAATGCTCTGCACATCCACGCCATCAGGAATGGCCGCTCTCCGGCGCACCGGAGGCTGATTGACTGATTCCGGCAGGATTCTGGCCGGGATACTTCGGCGAAGCGGCGGAAGCACGTCGGGCGGAGTTTCCTCCTGCGTCAAAATGCCCAGCTCATAAAAACGCCGCAAGTCCGAGGACTGCCGGACCTCATCAGGGGTAAAGCTTCGAGACACCTGTCGCGGGCCAATAGAGGCCGGGCGCGTCAGGTCATTCACGATGATCGTGCTGTCTGTCGTGTTGCGAAACCAGTAATAGTCTTGATCTGCGTTCGGATTCATTTTGATTCTCCTTTTCGTTTTCGTTTTATCGGCTTTCAGTTTCGGTGTAGCCGATTCCTGTTTTTTCTGGTGAAGGATGTGGGGAGGAGGGCTGTTACACCCTCCTCCCCTACCCTTTAATTCTTTTTCGAGTCCTTGACTTACACGATGTCTAGTTCAACCACGCCAGCCGTGTTATGGATTCCCATTCCGATCTGTTCCCAGCCGTAGATGTCATACTGACCTTGAGGGACGTTATCGAAGATTTTGACTTCGACTTTCTTCCGCTCAGGTAGACGGCCAAGTTTGTCAGGGGTGGTAACCACGAACACTTTGTTGACAGGGTTGCGTGTGCTAACGATCAACTTCATCCCGAAGATCGACCCAAAATATCCCGTTTCAACGACAGTGTTCAGGGTGACCTGATCTATGTCATTGGAGGGGAATTTCAGGAGGTCTGAGTAGTTCTTAGGGTTCATCAGAACCGTGGAAGCGATGAGCTGATTCTGCGTGATGCTCCCCACCATGTCGGCCAATACGGTCTTGGTGACCGCGCTGGACGAGAATGGCGTATTCGGCGAAACTGCACTCGCCGCTTGGAGCACTCGATAGAATTCGTCATCCTCGGCAATCGCCATCGCAATCGCTACGCGCTCTTTAGCGCGGTCGAAGATTGGATAACGACGGATTTGGATGTCCTCATACTTCACGACTTCATCAATCCCTAGAACGAACGTCGGGAATTGCACGCGACGAACATTCGTTTCAAACGTGGTCGGTGAACCCAAAGCGGCCAACTTCACCGCTCCGAATTCAGGGATGTCCACGTCATAGATCGGAAAATCTCCCTGTGGCATTTCATCCACAAGCAGAACTTTCCGGTCCACCGAAACGTAGTCCAAACGAGTTTTCAAGGGCAACTGCATGGAGTACGCCAACCGCCTGAACCCGTTAGGGCCAGACAGGATTTGCGACAGCGCATCTTCCATTTGCTGTGGCGGGACGGTCGGAAGGAGAGGCGCATTACCCGCAGAGCGAGCAAAGCCACCTGTTCCAAGCTGACCCGAACCGCCAACAGTATTCGCCGCTTTCAGAATTTGCGCGATGAAGCGATCCTTCTGAACTGGCGATAAATCACCCATCAGGTTTTGTCCCGGTAGCATGATGTTTCTCCTGTTAGTTAAGTTCGTGTCCCGTTAAGCCAGTAACCCAAGACGAATTTCCATGTTTGGATTTGTGATCGTCGGGGGCACATTGACCCTACCAACAAAGTTGGTAAGACCATTAGCAACACCAGCATCGTTGGTGAGAAGGCCCGCCGAGGTTGCCCACAGCGTGTCATTCACCAAGTACGTCTTAGACGAGTCATACACATCCACCGTGGTCGTGCCATTGACGGTCGAATAGAGAGACGGTGCTACGGTCACAATGCCTGCTTTGACGACATTGATTTTTCCAGACCCGAAAGCGCCAAACTCTCCATAGGTGTCATCACGATAAGAGTTCTTATCGTTTTTGGACAGACCATAAACAAGCGTGGAGGCAGAGGCGGCAACCACAGTAGCGGCAGAATCCAACGCGACAGCGCGGCCAGCATAGACCACGGCGGTTGCATTCGCTACTTTTGTGGAATCTTCCTCGACTCGACGATCCGTATTGATACTCATGTTATGTTCCTCCGATTGGAGTTCGTTTTGGTACTGCGACTAACCTTTTTGAGATTAGCCGCGATTCAGCGTGTCCTGAGTCCACAGATTCGAGAGACGTTCGACCGCGCTTCCCTGCGAGGTTTTTTCAGGACCAAGCACCACAGGGGGCACATCTCCTTCACCTTCGTCAAGACTGCTGAATGTTTCAACACCTTCGGGTTTCGGTAATCCTTCGGATTTCGGTAGTCCTGCACCAGAAACTTTTGACTGGACCTTTTCGATGACACTTTCCAGCGCGGCAAGCGCCTTGTCGTCAAGTTCGGCCAGTTCTTTGCGGCAAGCTTCAAGATCAGCTTCCTCGATACCGATTTCGGTCAGCTCATGGAGAATCGCGTCAATGGCGGTAGCCTTCTCCCTCTGAACTTCCTCCTCGGCTTTCTTCTGTAGCGCGGCCTTGGCTTCGGCGGCTTCCTTCTTTGCCGCTTCCACCGCTTTCAGGGCTTCGCCACGTTCATCGAGCGCTCTTTTCAGCAACTTCATGGGGCCGCTCAAATTTTTTGATTTGAGGTCAATGGCCTTGGTGGGTTCACCAACACCCGCCGGGTCCGGCAGACGATTGAAGAAGTCTTTGATCTTCCGGCCATGTCCCGGCACGGGAGAGATTTTGCCAGCCAAATCTCGATTGGCTTTGGCTTCTTCTTCGCTGACAGCTTCGGTCGGTCTTTCTTCCTTGCTGGCATCCTGCCGGGGCACTTCTTTTTCATTCAGCGCCCAATTCGCATAGTCAAAGTCCTTGTCGCCGGACGTGGCGATCTTTTTGAGTCCCGCTTTGACCACGGTCTTTTGCGCCGTCACCCATTTCAGGTAACCATCGAAGGTTCCACCACATTCCTTCTTAATCAGATCACAGATTTGTTCAGGTTCAATGACCTCGGACTGCTTGCCCTTGACAATCAATTTCTGAATCTCAACGGGCACGACATCTGCGGCCTTCACGACCTTGAGCTTCCCGGCCCCTTCTCTTGCAAGGAAAAAGGAACGCAGGAACGAATCACGGGCGTTCGAGCCTTCACGAATCATGTATTTCAGCGAGAATTCCATTGTAGATAGCCTCCTATTGGCATTCATATTTCGGCGTTTCCGCCGTGTCAGATTTCCTATCTAAGCCCAGCGACTCCCGCCAATAGGCGATCTTCTGCGTTTCAGGCATCTCAGTTTTCGTGCGTTCGAGCAAGACTTGGGTCGCTTGTCCGCCCCGGTAGAGCCGGAGCAAATTGGTTTGTGCATCTGCCTTGAGAGTCAGGCCCGGTCCGATTTCGATGCCGATTTCTTCCGGCTTCGGCTGGATCACGGCATAGAGCGCCTTCAAATAGGCCCCTTGGCGCGTGTCGCCCTCAAGAGACTGCCGAACGGCCTTGTCCAAGAGAATGGTTGCCATGACCTGCGGACCATAGACCAGCTCCGGGGATACCATCGGCGGGCAGGCGGTTTCCGGCGGATTGGCGATCTCCTCCTGCATCCTCTGGACTTCCTGCTGGGCATCTTGGCGGTGCTCTTGGACAGCTTGGCTGACTTCGTTGATGATCGGAAGCTGGACTTGGGCCATCATCTCGGCCAACAGCACGTCCACCTGCTTCATCACCTCTTGGGACACTAGCCCGTCGATCTTGTTCTTGATCGCGTCCTTGATCGTTTCGTCGATCTTGGTGGAAATGGGCTTGGTTTCTTCCTGAATCTGGTCCAAAAGCGGGGTTGGAGGCACTTCGCCCACCAGCGCATCGGCCTTTACCACCTTGGAAATGGGGGCGATATCCGCCGGGTTGAAGGAAGCCGGGCCACGGCGCTCTTTGCGGCGCTTTTCCACGAAATCCCCGCCCCCGGTCATGCTGGGGGCGGCATCCATGACCTTTTTGGGGTTGGCCGCGCCGCTATCCACGGCGGGGTTGCCCTGAAAGGTCGAAGGCGACTGAGCGTTGAGCGCGGACTTATCCAGCGCAGAGCGGAGCGCCACGCGCTCCTCTGGCGACAGATTGGACAGCGCCATGTCCAGCGTGCACTTCCCGTCCGGGCATCCGGCGGCCTTGGCCTTCCTGTTCTGGTACTGGACGGCATGGGTCAAAAGGTTCTTCTGGACCGAAGCAAACACTTCAAAGACGTGCGCCTCGATGTCGGCGGGCTGGGCCACGCCGGACAGCTCCGAGAAGGTCACTTTGCGGTTGATCTCATAGGCTTTGACCCCATCCGACTGCGTGCGGCCCTTGCAGTAGGTGGGCGACATAGGGTTCATATGGGCGCACAGCTCATGCTGGTTGCGGGCGATGTTGCGGCAGATCGAGCACTCCGCTTCTTCCACGACGCATCCCATCGACACGCTGTTGAGGATTCCGGCTTCGATCTGGCGGGCGATGTCTTGATAAGCTTTCCGGTCTACAGCGACAAGACACTCAATGTATTTGCCTTCGGGATACCACACCGAGTCCAAGATGATGCCCTTGGCCTTCTCGATGGAGTCCGAGTCATGCTCGATGTAGAAACCCTTGCCCACGAAGGACTTATAGGAAGCCTCAAGCTCTTTGTCCTCAAAGAAATCCCCGTTGCCATTGGCGATGTTGGCCGTGATCGAGCGAGCGCGGAAATAAACAAAATTATCGGGGTCATAGTCGAAGGCTTCCGCCGGGAGGAAATCGCTCTTTTTAAGGAGCGTGGATTTCTTCACGACTTCCTGCCATGTCCATGTCTTGTTGTCGTTCTGCTTTAAGATGTCCGAAATCTCGATGGTCGCTTTTCTGTAAAACATCAATGCCCCCCGTTTTTAGCGGCCAGCCGTTTGGCTTTCTGGCTGTCCCACGCATACTCACGACCGCATTCGCACCGCATCTCGCTCTTGCCGCCAATGAGTAAAAATCCGTTTGTCGCTTCCAGCACGCCATGAGAGTATCGGCCCAACGACCTGCCGCACGGACAATTCACCACGGTCGCGTCATCCACCACAAAGGCCCCTTTGTGGGTGATGGGTTCCGGCGATCCTTGGCGCTGAAAGCTCATTTCTTTGTAAGCCTCTCCAAAAATCCTTCGGTCACTTGGCGCTCCGCCTCTTGCCACGCCCAATAAGTCGCCAAAGCTACTCGCTCCTGCTCTTTACTCGTCCGCTTCATTGCCCGCCGCACCAGCCGACTCAGCTCAAGCGTCGGCACTTTGAAAGCATCTTTGCCAGCCCGCACCTTGGCGAGTCCGTGGTCTGGCCGATCATCGCCGAACATCGCATCAATCGAGTGATGCAGAAACAGGCTGATCGCTGGGAGAAAAGCGCGGGGTACGCGAATTTGCACGCTGTCCCTTAGCACTTCTTTGGCTAAGAGCCGCGCTCTCTCGATGGGCTTCTTCGTCGATTTCGCGGAGGACTCTCTGTTGTTCTTGCTGGACATACCGAGCGATGTTCTCCCCGAAGCGTGCGATCCCATTGGACACTTCCCCAATCTCCCGATACAGCAATCCCATTTCTCGGTCATTAAGAACCCTCTTTAACTGCGCCAGCGCCCGATCCACCTGCGCCAGATAGTGCCCTGCGTCATTTTCAAATCCGTTTAACGATTCGAGATCGCTCATTCAAGCTATACCGCCGGGCCTTCCGCGCCCGGAGTCACAGGTAACTTCTCTTTTTCTTCCGGTGCGCCAGCGCCCGGCTTGGCTTCTTCGGGCTTACCCGGAGGCGGCCCAAGGCTCGGACCCTTCATCGGTCCGCCGCCTGCGGGCGCTTTGGTATCCATCAAATCTTTGAGTGGCTTGGGGCGCGAAGGCTTTTCCTCGACAGGCTTGGAATCTTCCGATGCCTTTTCCTTCATGGCGATGTCTTTCAAGATGTCCTTCATCTTGTCGCCGCGCAGGAAGCGGTCGCGCAACTCTTTGTTCTGCTCATCCGTGAGATACGCCTTCTTGAGTTCCTGCCAATCAGGATCGAGGTAAGTGGCTTCCTCTGTCTCGAACTGCTTGGTGACGATCTTAGATGACAGCCCAAAGACATCGTTGATGATCTCCTGCGGAATGCGGCCATCGGTTCGCATTCGGAGCAACATCTCCTGCTCCTGCGTGTTGTTGAGCAAATTGAGCTTCTGCCAAATGAAGGTCGGCAGATAATAGCGGTCGTCCGGCACATTCTCTTTGAAGTTGTTGCGAACCTTGTGGTCGATCTCGGCCTTGGTTCGGCGGATGAGCTTCTGCTCACGGGCGATGGGCAGGAAAATCTTGTATTTGAAAATCTTTTCGATCTCGGCCCGCTCGGTGATATAGCGATGGAACAGCATTTTGAGGTTGACCGTCTGCCCGGCGTAGCTCGGCGCTTCGCCGCCCAACAGCGCTTCGTTGGCGAACAGCCCGGTCATAATGCGCTTGCCCACCCAATCGAACCACGGAATGAGGTTTTCAATCTTGTCCTTGGTCCCGACATAATCCACCTGCACGCCAAAGTGGTAGATGATGTTGTAGTCCGGGTCATTCGCCGCGCTGACCAAAAGCTGTTTGAACTTGTCAAAATGCTTCTTCGACGGAATCCAGCCCTTCGCCTCGGAACCGAGCTTGAAAATCTTGATCGGGAACATATGCCGATCTACGAAGGTGTATTGGAGATACCGAAGCTTGTCCTCGAACAGCAAATCCTTGAGCACACGCTTGACCAAGGACAGGCCGCGCAGGGTGTATTTCGATGTCCGGTTAGCGAAGTGGATCACCCGGTTGGCATCGAGCATATAGGGTTTCCCCCGACCCACAGACTCCACGAAATGCTTAGGCATCAGGCCCACGATGGCCCGGTCCACCGGGTCATTGGAGCCGACGACTTTCTGCAACTCAGGATCGGGCAGGAGGAAATAGGCGGCGGAGTTCGAGACATAGGTGCGCTTGATGTCGATGTATTCCGGTGGATACTGGTTCCACTCGGACCATTCGAGATTGTTCTTGTCCCACATCCCATACCACATCGACTCGCCCAAAAGATGCTTGTCACGGAGCATCCAGACCGCCATTTGCAGGAGGTCCAGCTTTTCCTTGATATAGTTGAACTTGGATTTTACGGATGGCTCATCGACATGAAGCTCGAAGTCGGAGAGCGGAAAGGTCGAATGGATGTCAATGATCGAGCCGACGTAAGGCTGAAATTTGTAGTAGTGACGTAGCCGCTTATTGACCTCTTTGAGATTGTCCTCTGGGAACAGGAGGAGAACGGTATCCCAAAGCGGATCAACATAGAGAAGCGGAGTGCGTACTGTGTCTTGGGTGGAGGAGGACTGAAACAACTGCTGAAAGTCAGCTTGGCGCTTAAAGCCTTTTCCGTCACCCAACTGGCCGCCGCGCCGTGTGCCTGTGCCATCGGCTTGCGCGATCTCCGCCAGAGCTTCGCCCGCCGACTCCAACAGCTCGGACTGCTGGGCAGAGCGATGGAAGGCCCCGGAGAAGCCTACTGGCTCGAATGATTCGTCTGGATTACTATTTTTCGCCATTACTGAACACGCCAGCCTTTTGTAATCGTTCGACTTCCTGCGCCTTGCTCGTCAGACCCGTCATCAAAAGAACCGTGATCTTCCGGCCTGCGTCCGCCTGCTCATTCCATAAGACTCGCAACTGCTCCTTGCGCTCATCTTGGAACAGGTCAGTCATATACTCGTAAGGGACCGCGACCTGACTCCGCAATCCCGACTTGGCGAAGGCCACGAACACGAATTGAGTCTTGGGCACATCGTCAAAGAGTCTGAGCGCCCATCCGCCATCTACCAGCTTCATCAAATCCTGCAACTGGTTCACGATTTCCGGCAACGGCAACCTCGGTAAGTTAATGACATCCACTCGATAACGCTCCCGCCCGCCCTGTATCATGGCGGCATCAGTTGAACAGAATTTCAAACCCGCCATACGGCCCGCCGCGCCATTTCCCGGCCTGCCAGTCTCTTGCGCTCCACATCCCGATGGCGGTGTATTTCAGGAGGCCGCTTGTAATGACCCCGGACTGCGCCAAGGTCTTAAAGAAGTCCACCCGATCCACCAGCAATTCCCCGGCATAAAGTCGAAGCCCGCCCATCGCCAATGCTCCGCTTGAATCACCCGTGATAGGCTTGACCGCGCCAAGGTCCGCCGAGATGTAGTATTTCTTGTAGAGGGTCGTTACGCCGCCCGCGAGCCATTGCCCTTGAGCGATGTCGTAGAACGATCCGGGTGTCAAGTTGTCGAGAACGTGATAAGTGTCGGCGATTCGGGCCACCCCGGTCGGAGTCGATGTGCTGAGCACCACCGGATCAGCCTGCGCCACACTACACAGCCCAGCCACCAAAGCCACGACGATCATTTTCATTTTCATGTTCGGGCCTCCTTAGCTCGCCATCTCTACACAGCCCTTATCCTTGCGGAAGTAGAACTGTGTGTTGCACGGAAACGTCTTGATGCCTTGTCCACGGCGCGGATCGAAAATCGTTCTCACCGCATGAGAAATCGACTTTTTACCATACACCTGCTCCGCGCTCATCTGAATGTCTGCGTAGCACTTCGGGCACGAAATGATGGCTTCCGGCCCGAATGAACCGTCTGTTTTTGTCATCCACGCCCATGTCCCAGACGGCATCGAGTCTTTGCGCCACCCTGCGAGGCCGATTGGCGCTCGCTGGATAGGAAAGACGGTCGGCATCTAGCGGAAATTGCCGCTTGCGCCGCTATTTTCGGTGGCCGGAGCCGCCGTATTGCCCAAATCGCCCGGAACTTTGGACGCGCCCGGATTGGTCGCATCCAGCAAGGACGGACCCCAAGAGTTCATTCCGCCATAAGCCGGAACCTGAACGCTCTTAGTCTGGTGCGTGATAACGCCCACGCCTGTGGGTTCGCCAATGACAGCACTCTCATTGAGCGTGTCGCGGGAAACCGCAACAGTCTTGACGGGAGCATCTGCCGCCAAAGGGATACCATTGCCTGCGCCCGGATATGACTGTTTGGGCGCGGGCGCTCCTGCCACCAATCCACCTGTGAAATCTAAATTAGCCATTGAATCCTCCTTTGATAGTTCTGTTACGACGCTGACTGTGCCGGGGTTTCCGGCGCGGCTGGCGCTTCTGCCGGAGCCACTTCGGGCGCTGTCTCCGCTACTGGCGCTTCAACCGGGGCTGGCGCTTCGGGCGCTGTCTCCGGCACAACGGTCGGTTCGGCTGTCGGCGCTTCTGGTTTCACTTCTGGTTCGGGTACTGGCGTTTCATCGTTCATGGTAGCCTCCTAAAAACAGTCACCCAACAAAAAGGGGGCTGGCTCAGACCAACGACAACAAAATTCGTTATCGGTCTGGAACCAGCCCCCAAAGGCTGTTGGGCTATGCTACGGCCAAGGTTTTGGGCCTTGTGCGCGGGGATCAGCCGCTACCGCAAAAACGACATGAAAAAGATCGGTTACTGTTGTTCTTCGGGCTTTACTACTGGCTTGTCCGAAGGAACTCTCATCAAGATGACTTTATCATCTATACGCAGGTCCGTAAATGGAACCTCGGCCTTGCCTCGAACACACATCACGTCTTTGTCCACAGGAAACGTGAACAAGTCGCCGTCCTTATTCTGAATCGTGACGATTGACTTCTTGAAGTCGAGGGCTTTGACTTCGCCCCTGAATCTTGTCCATTGAATTTCGGTGGCCTGAGAAAGCGCCGGGATCGACACCATCAGCAAAAGAGCCGCTAAGCGCTTCATGCGTCTTTCACCACGGCAAGCGTTTTCTCGGCTTCAACCGGAATCTGGCTCAGGCCCTTCACGTTGTTCACGCCGCCGCGAGTCTGTTCGACAGCAATGCTTTCAGGCGTGACGGTGATGGCTGGGTAAGGCGGAAGCTGGCCGATGGCGGTGGTATCGCGGAGCGTGTTGACGGTCTGAACTAAAATCCTGCTTTCGAGTTTCGGGGCTACGCTTCTCGGCGTAGCGGCTAAATTCTCATACGAAGGAGTGAATAAAATATCCAGCTTCGGCGCGTCTAAGGGTGCGGCTCTCTGTCCATCTAGGAAATATCCCATCTTAACCCTCCCTATGTATAGCAAATCGGGGATTGTCGCTCATCGAAAACGACAATCCCAAGTGGCGTGCAGGCGTTGAGGCTTAAATTTCTCATCAGGTTCCTGCGTGTCTATAGACGAGCGACGCACTCACATCATTAACCCCGGCGCGGATCGTCTGGATCAAACTGTCTCGGATCACGGTCGTGATTGGCGGAAGCGGCGGGAGCTGTCCAATCACCGCCGACTCGCTCAGCATCGTCACTTCCTGCATCACGCTTCCCAAGCTGATACTGTTCTCCGTGTACGGTTGTGTGAACTGCAACTGCGTCGCTTCCGTGATATGGAGAAACGAAATGTCTGAAATCGGTATCGGCTGAGACTCTTTGGGGGCGGCCCCACCTCCAAAATTTATAAGGTCATCAGCCACAGGCGGCTCCGTTATGTCTCCGCGAATCTAAAACATCCCTGATTTCATATCCGCGCTTAATTCTGTGCGCTAAAGTATCAGCCGTCAAGCCAACCTCCTTGGCCCAATCTTGAAGAATCATTTTTCTTCCATCAAACTCAATCCAAACATTATCGCTTCTATTGCGAGCTTGCTCTGCAATCGTCGCCCAGCGAATGTTGCCGGGAACATAACCCTTGGAATTATCAATGCGATCTATGGAATGCTGTGGTGATGGCCTTCGGCCAATGGTACTTAAAAGATATTTCAAAAATTCTGGATAAGAATTGCGCCATAGCTTATACACCTGAATGCCTTTTGCGCCATATTTTTCATAGCCCCCAGAATTTTTGCTGTGACATCTTTTTTTAATACCCATCCACAATGAATACTCTCGCGTGCTTTTGCCTACCTTTTTCTCTCCATGAATTGTAGCTCGCTTAGATGATACCTCTCTCCTTAAACACCCGCATGACCGAGAATGACAAGTTATTAAATTCGACTGCATGACGACTACGGACTTGCCGCATTCGCACTTACACAGCCATAATTGCCTTTTTCCACATTTATAGCGGATTAACTTGTCTTTCCCGATAACAACGAGCCGACCAAAAACATCACCAGTCTTAATCACGATTCCTCTGGTTCCACTTTTCCGCCGCCCACCACCAAGCTCCCAGCACCCACGACAACGGCACAGCAATGATCTTGAGCAACAGCCTCATCCTTGTGTTTGGAGAGGTTTGACGGTGACCCGGTACTCTTGGCCCCTAAAGCTGACCGTACCCTCGGCTCCATCTGCAAGATAGTTCGAGTTCGTAAGCCCACCACCAACTCCTTCTGCCAAAGCGTCAAGGCATTCCCTGACGTGCGTCTCCTGAATCTCGGCCACTTTGGTCCAGCTCATCGGCCCCTCCCCACAAACCACGCCCCGACACACGCCACCATCCCGCCCAAAAACGGGAGGAGTTGTTCAAGAGGACACAAAACGCAGTAGAACTTCATCCTCTGAAATAAACAATGCCCTGCCGTGTCTGGGCAAAGCGTCCATCCGTCAAATAGGTATCCCAACCATCAGCAATCACAAGCTCCTGCGCGGCTTCCTGCGCGTTAATGAGCGAGCTTTGGATAGAGATGATCCATGCTTGGTCAAACGATTCGGGGGTGGCTTCCAGCATCTTCTGGACGTGCGCCACCGCGACACGCTCTGCCTTATAGGTGTCCCAGAAGAAGCGGTACTCTTGGGCGCGGCAGGTGAATGTGCCGCCGTCCTTGTCCGCTTGGAAGTTTTCGATGTCCGTAGCCCGGCAACGAAGCGAACTCGCCAGATCAGCGCGGACGCTTTCATCGCTCAGCTCAGAGGCATCACGGATCAGACGGATTGCGTCGCGGGTTTCAACCCCACGTTCCGCGAGCCGTTCAAGCCGTTCCAGCTTATCCTCGTATTGAGGTTCCATAATTTTCCGTTGAGTGTTCTCTCTCACTCAGTTCTCTCTGAAATAGACCAGACCCTTGGGGGTCGTCTCGTAATTGCCGTCGTAATGGCTGACGAAATGCGGCCAGCCATCTGTGGACACCGCATCCTGCGCCGCTTCGTCGGTGTCGATCATAATGAAGTTGGCCTTCATCAAATCTTCGATTGAATACATCCCGCGATCATGCACGAAATACTGAATCGGGTCGGCCAACTCTTTTTCCAGCTCCTCGGACTTTGTGCCGCGCACTTCTTCCTTGGCTTCTTCGGCAATAGTCACCATCCGAGCTTCATCCCCGGCGGTCTGTGCCTCCGCATACTCATCGGCCTTGCCCGCTTCTTCGATCAGCGTGGCTTCGTCAGCCACATTGTCCACATAATCGTCGGCTTCTTCGCCCGCGATGATCCGACGGTCGGTATCCGAGATCGTGATATAACTCTGCAACCAGTCCTGATTGAAAATCTCAGGCTCAGACTCAAGATCATTCTTAACCTGTTCGACGGTCACGCGCTCCGCCGTATCCTCATCCCAGAAAAATCGGTATTCAAAGCCGCTCTTAAATGTACCCCCATCTTGGTCCATTTCAAGGTCGGTGATCTCGTCAACTTCAACGCCAAGGGCCGCCGCCAAGTCCGCGATGGTTTCTTCCTCGGACAATTCAGAAGCGTGCCGGATCAGGTCGATAGCCTCATCCGTCTCCACGCCCTTCTCGGCCAGCCGTTCCAACTGCGCGAGTCGCTTCTCTGCGGTGTTTTCCATTTTATTTCCCTGTGTCCGGCTTCTCGTCCTTATAGAAGTAGTCCCGAACAAAATTAGTCAGCACTTCATTCGTCAAATCGTCGTAACCCTTACCCATCTCCCGCGCAATCTGGCTGAGCTGTTGGTCCAGCCATGTCGTGATCGGGACATACGCCCGCTTACGACGTTCTTCCGGCACTACTTCGCCGCTTTAACCGTCCCGGTCGAAATCTCTACGGTCTGAACAGCCACCTTCGCCGCTCTGTGCTTCTTGACCACAAACAGCAATGCGATTGCGGCCACCACTACGACTGCGATAACGATTTTCTTCACTCGACCCTCCTTAAAGCCGTGCGTCCGCCGCCCAATGCCCATCTCCACCATTACGATCAGTTAGGACGGCTGTTTGAAACAAAATAGAGGTGTTCTCTCCGATTGGATTTGCTGATGTCGGATGATCTGTCCTTGTTGCTGTCGTATTACTCCACCAACCCCAAGACCCAGATACTCCTGCCACCGTATAAGTATTGAAGTTTGTTGGAACTGCTCTCTTTGGAACTTTATAAATGACCATCACATCAACCTCATCGCCAATAACAAATACAGGTGCAAGACGATACATATTTATAGAAGTATTAGTCCCCGGCACAGTATCAAGCGCATAGCTTTTCTCAAAATACCTCTGACAAAGCTGAACCTCTATCGGGAACGGTCGATACTCGAACGGGGTCGCCGAAGAACCAAGCTCAAGCTGGACCCCGGTGATGTCAAAAGTGTTGCTGATTGTCGCCATCCAATTAACTTGATTTATTGAATTGGGTCGTCCGCTTGCGTTCCATTGATTCGGCGTGTCTGCAATACCTGAATCTCTAGCTAAAACAAAATGGACCGCAAACCCCGCATTTACATCAGTCGCCCATGTGCCAGATGTATCGCCCGGATAAGTCAATGTGACGAGTTGCCACACATTTGCGCTTGTGATCGTATACTCTCGGATAAAACTTCTATTGGGCGATCCATTTTGAAGTGCCACGCAATAAGTTCCGGCCAAACTTGAGCGAACCCAAAACTGCAAAGACAATGTTTTCGCATTTACTGAACCGAATAAAAAATCCCTAACATTTAATCCTTCAATGCGTTGCTGAAACGTATAGTTGTCGTTGGATGTCAAGGGAGTACGAGCCGTCGATACAGTTGCTCGCAAATAGTAAGGAAATCCTGTTGGCGGAGTAGCCGTAGCGCGTTGAAGGGTAAAAACCCCCGCCGCACTACGTCCATTCGCTATCCACATATCAGTAGAGCGAAAATCAGCAGTACCATTTACTGTTAAAGCTGTCCCGCCGTTGGCTTGGTCAATCGCCATCTCGCCATTGATGAGCCGATTGCGGCCCATCGACGGGAAGGCCGTTGTGTTAAAATCCAACGCTGGATTCAGTTGAGTGACCATAGTTATTTACCCACCCATTTGCCGCTTGCCTTGCGCGGCTCTCCGCCGCCCTTCTTCCGGCTCCCGCAGGCTTGGTGATATTTGCCAAGCGACCCCGGCGTGCTCATGGCTTCCACGCCACATTTGTCGCACACAACACGGATCGCCGCTTGGCTGACGCTCATGCAGGCTCCTGCGGCGGCATCTGGCTCCGCGCCCCGCTATCTGGCGGCTCCGGCAGATCAGAACCCAACAACGCCAAAGCATCATCAATCAAATCCCGCACCGCTTCGTTGCATTCGTCGGTGGTGTTATGGGCGCACTCGCCCGCCGTGTGCTTGTAGGCTTCCACCAACACCCTGATCGCCTGTCGTGTTTTCGGTTCGTTAGAAGCAGATGGCCCGGCTGTCTTGGTCCAGCTCATTGAAATCCTCCTGCTACCGATCCCACAACCGCTTCGGCGGCTTCGATAGCCTCTATCACTTCGTCAAAATGATCGCCTTCCGGGTCTTTAATCAGGCCCCGGTCAACCAAATTTCGCATGGCCGCCAGCGAAATCACCAACGCATTTTCGAGACTCTTTTCGCGGCCTGCTTCTGGTGCGGCTGTCTTAGTCCACATTATCGAAATCCTCCTAGTATGATTTTTTCTATCCCGCAATCACATCGACAAAGCCATTGAGTCGAAGTCGAACTGCCATACCGAACAGACGGCATCTTCTGTAAAACAAGCCATCTCCCATAACGCTGTTTAGGATGAATGTAGCTGGATCGTCCAATCATAAATGTCCGAGTTCAGTATCATGGCTCTGCTGTCGCTCTCTATAGAACAGCTTTCCAAGACCTTCTTCTGTAAGGGCCATGATTTTGTTTTCATCCGACTTAAAAGTATCGTCAAAAACAATGCTTCCGTCGGCGATCACAAAAACTAAAAGACCAGCCTTTGTTCCTATGTCGGCAGATAGCGTATTGTCAACGATATCGACGATCACCGACATAATGGCGTTTGCCGAGAAGAATTGTTCGATATCTTCTCCCGGCACTTGGACTTCGTTCTCTATTTTCTCAGCCAATTCTCTGCCATGATATTTGAAGCTCGATATTCGTAACGAAAAATTACGCAGAACTGAATTCTTCTGACGGATGTATTCGAGAATCTTGGAGACATTCTCGGTCATCGCCTTGTCCACATCCACTTCGTCGCGCTCTGCTTCAAAATACTCAGAAGGCGTGACCTGCTTGCGCTCGTCCTCAAACGGTTGCTTCTTCACATCTGTCTCGGCATCCATCAGCTTCTCAGAGAGGCCCGTCTCCATCGCTCTCTGCTGGGAATCGCCCGCAGGTTGCTCAGTCGGGGTGGCTTCGGTCGGCGTAAGCGCCACGCGAATCCACTCCGATTCCTTGGACGAGATATGACCCATTTCTTCCGCGCCCTTGAGCATCGTGTCGATCTCGCGGTTGTCGCGTGCGTGCCGATATAAGTGCGTGTAGATGGCCGAAGCCCGCTCGCCCAGCTCTGCGGCCTGCAACAGAATGCTGGGGTTGTTCGAGTCCAGCGTGCTCAGCGCTTCGCCATCGTCCTTAAAGTCCTTCATCTGGTCTTTGGTGAGCGGTGCGTCAAAGAGCATTGCTTCCTTCACATGATCCTTGAGTCCTTTGATCGCGTGATCGGAAGTCAGATACATCTCGACGACATCTCGCTGAGTATCGCCCTTCTGACCAAAAAGAGCGAAGCCCCAATTAAACGGATTTATGAAAAAATAATCGTACTTTTCTTTGCCCTTGGCTTCGCCCCATCCCATCGAGATTCCGGGGATGGTCGGAGGCGTGCTCAAGAACTTCGCCGGGTTCAGGAGATCGTAGGGGTGGATGCCCGTGAGATGCTTAAAAGCCCGCACGATCTCATCTCGCTGATAGCCGAGAGAAATCAGGTAGCCTTCCATGAACTTGTAAGCAAAGCGGCCCTCATTGATGAGACGCTTTAAGTTTCTCTCAAGCTCAATGCGCTCCGGGCGCGTGTTGGTCCCGGCGTAATAGACATCAGCGTATTGATGGCTGATATTCCAGTCACGGGCGGAGGCGGTTCGTTTGGTCTTTTCCAATGCGTTAAGAACGGGGTCGAAGTCTCCCCCTTCAAAGTCGGTCACTTCATTTTCCAGCCAATTTTTAGACATTAACCTGCCCTCCTAAAATATATGCTATTTTTATGCGCTTTACAACTGGTGGTGTTCTTTTTTAACACACCCCTACCCGTTGCGTTGCCCGTTACTGCTTGCCACGGCTCTTAACGCCTTCAAAGTATCTTCATCCAGACGTGATCCTAAGCTGAAATCCAACCTCTCTGGCCGGGCTTGCGCCGGGCGCTCTTGTCTTACAAACGCCTGCGGCTGACGACGAACGACCTTCTGCATCGGCCTTACGGCCTGAGTCTTTCGATCTAAGAGTTCTACAGCCCGGTCGAGACTTCCCATCATTTCGTTGGTTCGAGTTCTTTCTCAGCGATAGTAAATTGCGATCCAGTACGCTGGCCGTAAGAATCCAGCGTAATCACTTCATAGCTTTTGTCCGCAGAGATCGCAGAAGCCACACGCTTGATGATCTCGGCTTTGTCACCGGACACCAACCAGACGTGAGAGCCTTCCGCGAAGCGATACCCGGCGTTCTTGAAGAAGTCGGCTGTCGATTGAAGCTTCATAGAGAGCTTTTTGCGGCGAAGCTTCTTGGATTCTTTGTCCAGCTCCCACGCGCTTCCTACAAGGTCCGAGGACTTGAACTGATCGAAGTAGCGGGCCGCACGCTGGGCGGCTTGCGCTGGCGGCAGATCGGACTTGGTAGCGATCTGATCCAAGAGCGCAGTAACGGCGGCTTTGACATCGCCGCCTCTCAGGTAAGCTTCTTCGCCAGCCTTCCAGACCTTTGAAATGTCCATCATATTGATCTGGTAGCCATACACCGCATCTTGAATGAGGTGCGCCATCTCATCCTTTTGCTTGCGCGTAATCTTGCCGGGAACTGCCGCCTGTTTCTCCACAGATGTGTCGCCGCCGATAATCCCGTTCTCAACAAACTCGTCCTTCAATTCAGGGAACCGCTCGGCGAGCTGTTCAAAATAAGCCCCCCATTCAGCGAGTTCGCCGTAGCTGAGGTTCTGCTGACTCACCCAATTCTGCCAGCCTATCGCATAATCTCTGGCTTCTTGGGCAGTCTTGAGGACAGCATAGGGAGCCTTCTTGAGTTCTTTGGCCGCCGTGACTTCGGCAGTCGCAGGAGTGGCTTCGGCTTCCTTGGCCTTCTCCTCTTTGCGCTTGGCCCGGTCCTCCTGCTGTTCCTTGAGCCGCTTCTCCATCTTCTCAAGCGCGTCCACGGTTGACGCGATCTCTGAGGGGTCGGCTTTGTCCACATCCAAATCCTTGAGCTTGCGCCGGAGCGACTTCACCTGATCCGACAATCCTGATTCGACTTCCATGCTGGCCTCCTTTAACTCGAACGGTTCTTCTCCTGCATAGGTGAAGATGGTTTTGCCAGTCTCCGCCAAGTCCTCTAAAGGAGAACGCAACTCATACTGCGGATACCACCAAAACTTTGGCTTGCTTCCGAAATCAATCTCTCCGTTGTCATCCAAGCTTCCATCGGAGATGATGAGCGAATCAGTCAAAGCGCCGATCTGCTCTGGCCGAACTAACATATAGCCGTTGCCAAACATCGGCTCAAGATAATCCAGCAAACGCGAATCGCTCTGATCCTCAACATCCTGTCGGATTTCCTCTAAATCATCACCCGTTGCGGTGATCTCAAGATTCTTATTTGGCAGAACCTTCCAGCTTATACCGCCGCGAGCCTTCTTCTCCATTGACCCAAACGCACTCCCGGTCATAATACCCAGCGCCGCCTGCACGCCTCCGGCATCTGCCCCGGCCCCGATAAGCGCCTGCGAGATGATGTGAAGCATCACCTTGCCTTGGCTCTTATACTGGTCCAAGACCCCCATGTAATCGCCGTAGTGCCCCTTGGTGGTGGCGGGCTTGCTCTCGATGTGCTTGACCATCTCGATGATGTCCGGGTCTTTCGACAGCATATCAATGGCCTGCTTAATCTTCTGCTCTCTGGACACTTCCGGCCCGCCGAAGCGATCTAAGCTGGCCGCCATCTCCATCGGCTCCTCCGGTTGTGCTTTGGCCTTGCCGATTTCCTCCGCATTGGCATCTTGCGCCTGCTGGATCGCGGCCTTGATTCCGGCCTCGTCGCCCTCAGTCGCATCACTCAAATAGCGGCGAATCTGGGTCTGAATCTTGGAGGTGGTCACCGAATACTTCTGCGTGTTGAAGAAGGTTTCTCCGGTGTTGCTTCGGAACACGATGGGGGTCGCATAGTTCACCAGCGCCCAGCCACCCGGATACTTCTGGATGGTCAAGTGCTCTGTGCCCCAGCGATCCCGCTTGTCTTTGGGGAACGAATCGTGCGCGAACATCTCAATAACCTGCTCGTTGGAGGCGGCCTCAACCTTCATTGCGGCGGTCGGCTTGCCCGGCCACTCATCGCCTTCGGACATCGCCACGCAGTTCGCGTGCGCGAAAGAAGTCGGCATCACTTCCCCCGGCTCAGATTTGGAATCCACGATCATATCCCCGGCCTCGATTGCGTTGCCGCATATCGGGCACGTCTCTCCGATCTCTCCTTCTTCGGCAGATCGCGCCTCTAGCTTGGAATAACACTCGTTACACAACGCTTCGTTAGGGTCATCGCCTTCGCCCCAGCCTTCCGGCATCTCCACGGGCTTCCCGCATTGAGGACACGACACGCGCTGAGCGGCCTTCTGCTTGCGCCAGCTCTTGAACTCCTCGCTGTTGCGAACTTCGTCGCTTTCCTTCTTCTCCGGCGACTCGCGCCACTTCTTGTCCTCGTCTTGGAGCCGCTTCACGTCCTTCTGATTCTTGGGATTGTGTTCCAGAGGAGGCCAGCCAGAAGCGTCAACCTTGGTCGGCATATTGTCCGGGTCACAGCCGCATTCGTTGACGATATCATTCATCTTGCCGCAGGTCGGGCACTTGTGAATCCCGGCTTTGCGGTCATGCTTCTCGGCCAGCTCCTTCTCGAAATCCGCCAGCTCCTTACAATCCTTGCACCAGCGCGAGCCTTTCTCGGCATCGGCCTTGTGACAGAGCGTGCACTTCTGGGCGGAGGTCACCACTTGAAGGCCGCCGTGGTCATCCAAGAACCAGATGGTCGGATAGAAATTGCCCTGATCCACCGCTTTGACGGCGGCAATCAGCTCGTCCCACTCCGGCGACTCGGCGAGCTTCTTACCGCTCTGATAAGCGGCGTACATCCCGCCAAGCTGTCCTTCGGTCTGGATCACGATATCGTCCTCGGCAGGCTCCTGCATCTCCTCCGAGTCAAACTCCTCCACCTCGGCTTCGGCTGTGCGCTTGCTGGCTTTCTTCTCTGATTTCTTTTGTTGCAGGATGGCTTCTGCTTCCTTGATTCGCTTGGCAACATACGCCTGCGTGCCCTTATCGGTCACATCGTTCATGCGACTCATCCAGTTATCAATGAGCGCTTCCAGCTCGGCTACTGATTTATCCTTGAGATCGCTGGCTGTGCGCTTGCTGGCGATGGTGTCTTTCCAATAAACCCAAGCGACCGTCACCTTGTCATTCTCCACTTCGTCGATCTTGACGGCATAACCCGCCGAAGCATAAGCGCCCTTCACGCCGTTAAAGCCCAGCTTCGCCAGATCACCATTGGGTTCCACAACCTCGAACTCGCCCAGATCAAAGATGTTCCCGTCATACCGGAAGAAGTCGCCCTCTCCGTTCTCGACGTAATCCAGCTCCTTCTTCTCCTCGTCAGTCAGTTGAGAATAATCCATGAGCGGAACAGTCTGCTCGTTCTTAACCACCAATCCAGTCGGCCCCGCTTGGTCATCGGCCTTCTTTTCAAGGGGTGGTTTCCGGTGCTTAACCGGGATATAGTGATGTTCGTCATCCAAGCATTTGTCGCATTGTCCACGTCGTTCGCGTGTCTCGTTGTCGTGATTTTTGAGCGGGTGTCTGCATACGGCACATGGCGGGGCATCAACATTCTCTTTGAGCGGAGCATCAGCCTTGCGTCTGGCGGCCTGCGTCGGCGGCTTGCCCTGTAGCTCGGCAATGCCTGTGCTGATCCCTTCGCCCACGCCACGGTCGTACTCCTCCCACAGCTCATCAGCATTCTCGGCCTTGTTAAAGGCGCTGGCAAGAAACTCGAAGGGCGTATATTGCCGACCATTCTGCTCGGCCTCAAACGCTTCGTCGGCGATCTTTTCCACGTCGAGATTGCCTTGGGCATCTTTATAGCCTTGGAATTCGCCCTTGTTCGTGATGATGATGTTGAATCCCTCGTCATAGCCCATGCGGTACGCTTCATCCGGCATGATCGGTTCTTCTGCGCCCCGGCGACCCAGCGCCGAATAGAGACGCACCTTGGCTTCTTTGGAGAGCGGCTTGAGCGAGGACTGCTTGGTGGGTGGAATGTCGCCTTCTTCCAGATGCTCGATCTCGCCGCTCTCGGTGAACGCCAGATCATTGGCCTCCGCATCCTCTTTGATGTATTCGTCGGACTGCTGGTACTCAAGCTCGGCATAGCCGTCCTTCTCAAGCTGACTACACAACTCCTGACGAACCTCGTCGATATACTGGATGAACTCGACGTACAGCTTCTCAAATTCCTCCGTGGACATCCCGGCTTCTGCGGCCAGATCATCCATGCTTCCGGGGGTATTGTCCTCCACCTTGACGGTGTATTTGTGGGAGTAATGATGGTCGATGCTCTTGAGGTCGATGTAAAGCGACTCATAGAACTTGGCGAAGATATTGAACCGCTCGTTCGGGTGCGCTTGCAGGAACTTCGCCACGTCCATGTGCGCGGTAAAGCTCACGCCGGAACCCTGCGTCGAGCTGAGATCGTAATTCACCTTCGGGTTCACAAACCCGTGCTCTTGCAAATCGCTCTCGGCATTCTCTTTCCAGAAATCAACGTCCGCCATTTCGTAATACTTATAGCGCACCTTGTCCTTGGCCTTCTCATCCAGATCATCGAAGGTAAAGAGATCGACCTTCCGGTAGAAGGTGTGCTTGGGCTTGCGCGGCTCGTCGGCAAATCGCTTCATAAAGCTCTCCTTGGCGGCGAGGCGCGAAGCCTCTTTGCTGATATTCTTGGCATAGGCCATCGCTTCTTCGCGTGAATCAAATGTCTTGTTGCCAGCGCCGGACTTATCCCGCTCGCCGCCGTGCTGAATGCCATCCACCAGCACCATGAACTTTCCGCCCAAAGCTTCCTTGATCGAAACATTCTCAGGCATCGACGACTTCCTTGTGCGCCGCCCGACGCGCTGTTCCGTCGGATTCACATAGACATTGTTATCCTGATCCTTGAAGAAGTCAGCGCCAAAAGAATCGAACTGGCCGCCGTTACGTTCATAGGGATCGAGAAACACCAGCTTGAAGTCCGTCGCCAAATCGCTGGCCGACATATAAAGGAACTCTGTGTTCGGCTCCTCGTCCTCTTTAAGCGGCTCGCCCGTCAGCGCTTGGTAATCCTCTTTGCTCCAATCGTTCGCATAGACCCGGAGAACCATCTCTGCCGTCTCGACTTCTCCACCCGGCGGGACCAGCATATAGACTCGATGGCCGCTCTGCATATCGGTGTCGGTCAAAAGAGTCCAGCCCGTGCGAATCTCTCCGATGTTCTCTACCGCATTCCAGTCCACCTGAGTCTTGAGCGCTTCGCCATCGCCTTGAGTCAGCTCGGCGGGCAATGTCTTGAGCATTGCCACGGCTTCCGCGCCACTACCTTCCGCATATTCGGTCAGGGTAGCCGAGTAATTCACCTCGGTCCGCGCCCAATCCAAGAGGAATGCCAACTGCTCATCAGTCAGCGCGGCGGCTTTGCGGCTCACCTTCTTAGCTTCAAACTCTTTGCGGTGTTCTTTCTCCTGCGAGATGGCGTGGTCCAGCACTTCCTTGAGCGCTGGGCTGGCATCTTCCTTCTGCCCGCGATACTCGTCGATAGCGGCCTGCTCCTGCTCCACATCGCGCTTGACGATCTCAGCATCCCGGTCGGCTTTGCGCTTGGACGCGAAGGGCATCTTCATCTGCGCGGGGTTCTCTGGCGGTGTCAGCTCTTGTTTGATCGCTTGGTGAACGCCGGAGTCCTCGGCATACTTCAACAGGTCTTTGGCATCCATAAAAGCTTCACCGTTGTTTTCAAAGGACGACTCCACAGCTTCCCATAAGAGTTGAAGCACGCGCTCGGAAGGCTCATACGCTTCGAGTGCTTCCTGCTTCTCCGCCGGAAGCTCCTTCGCCAAATCTTCCTTGACCCATTTCAGGGCTTCATCCTTACCCCATACGTCAAACGATTCCCGGTATTCCTGCTGTTCTGCATTCGTAAGAGCTTCCTCATCAAGCACCGGATAATCGGCCATGTCGCGCTCAATGCCTTCGGCAATCGCTACCTTGTCGGCGGCATCTTTATGGACCAGCAAGAATTCAACCCAGCCCACCGCCCAATGACCTGACTTTGCCACGACCACGCCATTGCCTTCGCCGCCCAAAGCTTTGAGCGCCGCATCGAAATTGGTTTTCTCAAGCGCTTCGGAGTCCCGGTTCTGCGTGAGCACGACATAATAATCGGAGTAGTCGTCGCCCATATAATTCTCGGCAGGCTTCCACAGTTCGAGCGCCTTGCGCTTTAAGCTGGCCGTGTCATAACGACCCTTGATGGGCGGCGCGGTCTTTTTGCCTGTGCCTTTGCAATAGGGGCACGTCTCCAAAGGCCCGGCTCCGGTGCGTGACTTCCCATAACCAGCGCAATACTCACACTCTGCTCCGTCTGCCGCCTTCGCTGTCATGCCGCCCTCCAAATAGACGTTGCCATCGTCGCCAACAATAGCATCGCAGTTCCCGAAGGCTCTGGCAATGTCGCTCAGCTTCTCACCCACATCGCCCAGCCCGCGATCCCAGAAGCCCGCGCCATGCCCACAGCGCGTCAGCCAGAAGTCATGGCCCGCCTGCTCATCGTCAATCTCATTTAAGAGATCGCCTGCTTGCTGGCGAAACGCCGCGCAATCGGCCTTGGCCTTCTCGATGCTCTCCGGGGCAATATCCTCGATCCCGAAGTTCTGATCCAGAGGTTCGCCGCCCGTCTCCGGGTCAGAGTTGTCGTTCGACGACCATAGCGCCGCTTCGAGATAGGCCGACACAAAGGGATCAAGCCCTGCGGCTTGCCGAGATGTCTTGGCCTGCTCATCGACCAGCCGCTTGTTGTGCTCGCCCTGCATATGCTCGAACGACTCCTCAGATTCATTTAAGGGTTCGCCCTTGGCTCGCTTGGCTTTGATCTTGGCTTCCATCTCCTCCTGCCACGCTACAGTCCCGAACTGAGCCGCCGACTTGGTTGCGGGCTTAACCTTGGCCCAGCACGCATCACACAGCGCCCCAAAATTCTGTTCGTTGAACATCCGCTCTCTGGCAGGCTGGCCGTCGTTCTTGCATTGGCGAGCCGCATCCCGGTTCCCGAAGTCCCGCTCTAAGATGCCCGTCTCGCAGGAGTCGCACAGCCCAGCCGCCGCGCCATAGGTATTGATGATGGTGTCCTTGCCACACTTCTTACACTTGCCTTGGGCGGCAGAGCGCTTGGAAGCCGCGCACGCGCAGGTTCCCCCGCAGGCGCACGTCTCCGACTCTTGACGAATTTTTGAAGGAGCTTTTTTGTCTTTTGGCTCCACGATATCTGTCCAATGATTTTTCAATACCGCTTTATCCATTGCAATTACTCCTTGATTTCAAATTCGCCAAAGCGCTTTGATATGCCTTACTCGCCCTATGTTCGTCAGCGAACATCCCAAGATGATGACACTTGCCATCAAATTTAATTGCGGCCTTCCATCGTCTATTATGCTTATCCCATGAAATGCCAACGAATTTTGACGAGAGCTTCCCTTCCTTTTTTCTTTTCTGATTGGATACGTTTTCTCTATTCGTGACGATCTGTAGATTCTCTCGCTGATTGTTCAAGCCATTGCCATCCTTGTGATCGGTAACAAACCCTCGTTGCGGAACACCTGCGACACAATGGTGCATCAGTCGCCTTCGCCGCAAGCCATCTCCAAGAATTTCATTTCTGGACGCATAAAAAACATTGTGAGTGCGACAAGCACTCCACTTAAATTGATTAAGCTCGTTAAATATATCGTCATCGACAAAAGCTACCCTGCCTTGAGATAATTTAATCTTCTTCATTGCCGACCTTCTCCTTCAAAATTTCTTCATAGACTCGTAAAGAGACACCCGCGCAATGATCCTCTCAATAGCAAGCTCAGCGTTCTTTTCGTTGATACCCATAAATTCTTCGTGCGACACGCCATGATCCCATGCCGTGTCAATGCAGATGGTTTCCTTCCCTTCTCGGCAATCAAACAGGAGCGTAATCATCACCCGCCACCGCATGAAGATAAAGCGGGCGAAGCGATCATGGAAAATCTGGTGTTGATGCCAGCCCTTGAGCTGGTGCGAAATTTTCTCAGCGATGGCCTTGCATGGCGCGAGACTCTGATCGCTACAGACACAGCCCTCGTTACAACACTTCCCGTCACAATGTTTTTCGTCCACCGTTTCCTTATGCAAATTCAAACTCCTTATTTTTTTTCCTAAAAAAGTGAAAGTTCCTCGATGACAGTCGCTCGCGCAATAGCACTTTTAATCGCTTTTTCAGCGCCGACAGACGTAAATCCTCGGTAAGAGTCACGGCAGAAACCCGAAGGCCAGTCAGCGTGCACCTCGAAACCTTCTTCCCCTTCTCGGACTGAAAGATAGACGGAGATAGAAGAAGCTTTTTTGGCGAACCTAATTTTTCTGATAGCAACGTCGATTTCAACAGTTTCCTCTTTCCACGTCGGCAATTCTTTTTTCAGGGCCACCAACATCACCGCCGTTGAATGGTCCAGCTTCCTGATCGCGCCTGTATTGTCGGGCATTGTCTATTAAACTCCTGCAATTAAATTCACCGCTTCTCCATTTCATATTTTCAGCTCAATACTACGAAACAGACAACACTTGATCGAGGACATCCATCGCCTGAGCTTCTGTGAGCTTGAACTCACGCATCAAATCCTCGGCAATTTCATCCTCATTGGCCTGACCCAGCCGAACAAGATCACGGGCCAAATCAAGAGCGCTGTTCGTAGGAATATCCGGCTCGGTCGGTCCTCGCTTCGGATATACGTCGCGTGTTCCAGTTTCTACAGCATCTTCAAATTGATCGCGGTAAGTGGCCGGGGCGCTTTGCCCCGGTGCTTCTGTCGGGCCGCCCTTCTCTGCGTCCGTGTCGGTATGCGCGTGCATATCGTTGGTCTTGAGACTGAACGGTTTGACCCAGCCCCAAGACACCATGCGCCCATAAATCTCCGTGGCAGACATCCCTGTGCCGCCGCCTGTCTCCGCCGCATAGCGCTGTGCCAGTACCTCTGCCTGCTTCTCATCAAGGAACGCATGATCCGGTTCGATGTCTGTGCCAAGAAATTCGCGGGCCAAGACCAGCAAAGACTCCTGCTCGTCCTCCGCCCGGCGCTTGATCTCGGCCACCTTCTCGTTGCCGGAGAGCGAGGCTTCCAGCTCAAGGAGCCGGACAAAAGCCGGAGCGCCCTTCGCGGAAGCCGCAACCCACTCAAACCCACTATTGGATTTAGCGGTGCGCCAGCCGGGGTTGCCCTGAACCAGCGAGCGCCATTCATCGAACTCCGTGGCTTTCACAAAGCCAGCGCCAGACTTCACAAATATGATCCGGCCAATGACCTTGGGGGCCGGGCGCGGCGTTGGGGCTGAGGGCGGCGTGCGGACCACAGGCTCCTCGCCGGGGGCCGGGTTAGACTCCGGCTCTGGCTCGGCGGCGGGCGCAGGCTTCGGCGCTTCGCCTTTAATCTGATCCACCGGGGTCGGAGGCATGACTGGCCCGCCAGCCGGGGCAGATTCGTCCGGCTTCGGTTCCTTCGGGGGCGGCTCCTCAATCCCGGTCTGCTTGGATAGCTGGTCGTGAATCTTCCGCACGTCCTCTTTGGTGTATTTGAGCTGGTTGCGAGAAAGCCATGTGTAGATTTCGTGCTGGATTGCGTCGAACTCCATGCCTTTGAGCTTTTCTAAGGTCACCAGCTCAAGGATTCGGTTCGCCACATAGACAGGTTGGAGGGAGATCGCGGCCTTCACAGTCCCGCCGCGCTTGCCGGAGCCGCCACAGTCCGGGCAATCCACGAAATGCCAGCCATCCTCGGAATGCTCCTTGGCCTCTTGCTCGGCCCATAGCTTCTTGAACACTTCCCGGCTGTCGTCCGCCTTGACCGGAACAAAGCCCGTGCCTTCGCAATGGCCTTGGCACATGGTCGCCGGGTCAGGCAAAGCCATGCCCAGCGCCTCGTAGCGGTCCGATGCCTTTTTGCCGGGAAGCCTTGCCTGCACCACCAGATAGCCGCCGTCACCATCCTCGCCAATCACCTGAGCGCCGGAGCCAAAATTCACTTCCGTGGCTTCGCCATAGCGCCGCGCATCTGCCTTGGCCTTGGTCACCCACATGGCATTGATCGCCGGGATGCCTTCAAACTTGGCCCATTGGTCTTGGCCGATGTAGCTGGCCGCCGGGTTGCCCAGCTCCTCGACTTCGTGGCGCACGACATCGGCCACGCTCTCCTTGCCATGCTGATACCCGGTGTCGGCGCGGTACGCCTTGCCGTTCCAAGGGTAAGGGAACTTACCGGGAATCCCGGTGTCTCCGGCCACGGCCCCATTTCCCGGTATGCCAGCCGCCGCCTTGATATCGGCCCACGTCATCAGGTCCGCAGGAATGTCCGGCAAAATGTCCGGGGCTTTTGGTTGTAAAGACAATGCTTTCTTGGTGTTCTGCATCGGGATGATGGCGGCGGACTTGTCCACAGTATCCACAGACTTACCCACATTGCCGACCTTAAAAGATAGTTTCGTTTCTTGTGGAACAATTCTTGGAGCTAAGCTGTCGGGGTATGCGCTCTCAGGTTGCACAGGTGGCACATCCAAACCACCATGAACGGGTTGCTGTAATTCGTGTGACGCATCTCTGAATTTTGGCTCCCGCACTTGGCGCACGGTTCCTTCTTTATCAGACCCTTTTTGACGTAATATCTCGACAGCTTCCTCATGCTCACCTTCTCCGCTTGCGCCGGAGTGAGGGGCTTTTTCGTTCGTGGTTGTCGAGGGAGAGTTCTTAAAATCTCTTGATGGTGTGCGTGATGGCATGGACGACACAGCCACACTATTTCCAGAGGCTTGCTGTGATCTGGATGGTGCATTTGAGAGATCGGATTCCCGCACAGAGCGCAAGGCTCCATCACTTTCTCCTTGCCTCGCCGAAGATGATTCCAAGCAATCTGCCGCGCTTTTTTTCTCATCTTCTGCGCTTCCGTCAGAGGGCGACCCTTGCTCCACACCAGCATATACTCCCTCATGTATTTCCGATGACACATGAGGCAACGTCCATTGCCGCGCATTCTCTTTTGGCCGCACAAGCACAGAGTCGAATCCATGATCGTCAATTATAGACCACTTTTTAAGGCTACTCCAAACTTTCAAATCCTCAATGGACACATCCACGTTGGTCAAATTCTCCCAGAACTCCTTGCCCTCCGGCTCATACTCGATGCCGGACTCGATCTCGGCGCTCAGATTCAGCTTCATCTCGCCGTCTTTCACGCCCGTGGCCTTGTTCACCAGCTCTACAAAGACCTCGGCAAACACCAGCCCCTCGTCCTGATCCATCCCGGTCACGATGATGTTCGGCTTGAACGCCGCGAAATCTAGCTCCAAATAGCTCGACACCAGATCGGGCAACACATCAAGCGTGTGAAATTCCACCTGCTCCGACCAGCGCCATGCCGCGCCCTCGCGCTCGCCTTCGGCTGGCGTAGGGGTGCGTGGATCGTCAACCTTCATGGTCTTAACGCTAGGCCCTTTGGCCTTCTCTGGTAAACTTGCGCCACCAGCCTCCGGCGGCTTCGCCGCACGGGGAGGCTCCGCCTCCGCATCGCCGCTCTCAGGTTGATTCGCCTTATCTGGCGAATCGTTTTTGATCTTGGTATGTTCTGATACCGCTTTTTCGTTGGTATGTTCTGATACCAGCTTGGGGGGATGATCCTCTATGCGGCGCGGCTCGCCGGGTTCTTGCGCGGTCCGGGTGACCGGGGAGTAATCGGTGACCATCTGGATGACCTCAGTCGCATTGGCCTGAACGTAATCGTCGAAAGCTCTGGTGATAAACCCATGATCGCAGGCCAGAGCGCTCCACAGCCGCAGGTCGTCCGGGGCCAGCTCCATGCCTTCTTCCAGCCACGAAATGACCTCTGGCAACAGTTCTTGGCCGAACCATGATGCCTGCCTCTTGGCTCGCTTATCGTCCATTGGTGTGATGCCTTGGTCGATCACTTCCTTGACCTGAGACACATCCTCCGGGGCCAGTTGCGGGGCTTCGTCGGCATCACCCATGATCTTCTCCAAGGTTTTCCACAGCCAGATATAGCCGAACTTTTGCAGGTACTTAAACCGGATGTTCTCTTTAGAGTCCGGCTGATACCCTTCATCCCGTTGGTCCGAGATATCTTGGGCCGTTTGCATCACATCCACCAGCTCTTGCTCAAGCTCCTCGGTCCGCTCCTTGAGCCTTTGCTGAAACTTCAACCGGGCCTGTCCGTCCATGTTGGACATGGCTTCTTTCAGCGCTTCGATATTCTTCACATCGCGCTTGGCTTTGCCGATGGTCATGTCCAGATCAGACGCGATGGATTCTGAGTCGTCGATGATCTTCTGGTAAATCTCCTGCGGGTCCATGTCCAAATCCACGGTCCTTGGTTCCTTGATCCATGCGTCCGATGACAAATTGTAGTCGCCGTCGGTGATATGCGGCTTCATATGGGGAGTTTCAAATGAGAACTCCAAGGGATGCTGAGTGCCCGGCACGATGAACTTCTCGGCTCTCATCGCGTCCTTGTACGAGTCCAGCACATCGTCCAAGGCACTCTGATCCAAGCCCGGATACTCGGCTTGGAGAGTCGGCCAGTCCACGATGATGTGAACATCCAAATCAGATCGAGAATTGTATTGGTATGAGGTGAGTGACCCGATGATATGAAACTGATTAACCCACGGCTCGCCATCCAAGAAAGCCTTGGCCTGTGAGAAGATGAACTCTTTGATCTCTGGGCGCAGAGTGCCGTCATCCTGCCATACGTCCGGGTCCAGACCGGGGCGGGCATAGTCCAGCACATTCGCCACCCGGACAGATTTAGACTTCGGGGTGAATTTAGTCCTTCGCCTTAAATTAGTCGTCGTCATAAATCAACCTTGTTCCTTCACTCGGAATGGGTCATTATCTTCTGCGTAAAGTACGGATCGAAAAATTCCCAAATCCTCGCGCTCAACGGCAATTTCCTTCTCAACCTGATCTTGATAGAAAACGGTCCTCTGTGATGCCCATTGCTGTTCTCGCTATGCCCGTTGCCGTTCCCGTTTGTTTTATGGTGGCCGTTCCCGTTAATTTGTAAACGGTGGTGGCCCCGCCCTATCCATAAGCGCATAATGCACCCCTAAAGGAATTCTGGTTCTCATATAGTCATTCATTCGGTTTACCTGCACCCAGACATCTTCATCACGCTTCCCGACAAATCCGAGGCACGGCCAAAACTCGCCCTTAACATAATGCCGCATAAACACAGGACAAAAAGGAAATTGAGAAAAAAACCAAGAGTCTCGCGCCGTGATCGTTCCAAAGACCGTCTTATACGGTTCCGGCGGATCAATCTGTTCTCCATTTGGCAAGAAATGTCGTAGCTCATGCTTCAACGCCGCCCCCTCATCCCAGCCCGCGCATAATCGTGCTCATCAGCGCACGCCGGAAGGCAACGACCGCAAGAGCAATCCCCAGCCCAATGCCTCCGATGACGCACAGAGCAAAGCTCATTGAACCACCATCGTGAACACCTTGGCTCCTATCATCGCTACCCAGATGATTGCCCAGAGCGGCATTACCGGATGCCTCGCACGTCGCTTGCCAAGCTTTCCAGCTCGACCGCGATCCCTTCCGTGTCGCCCGGTTCCATCGCCCCGCCTTCCAACTGGTCAGCGATCATCCTCAACTGCTGAGCCATCTGCTTGAGAAAAGGCGCGTTCGGTGCGGCTGTTTTGGTCCAAGACATAATGTTCTCCTTATTGAGTGTAGCCAATAGCGATCTCGCCTACGGTCACGGCGGCTTCATCGCCCTCGGCATATTTTTTGTTCACAATGATGATCTTCTTACCGCCGTGCTTAATGTAGAAATGCGGAACCGGATCAAAAGAGAAATCAATGTCCTTCGGCTTAAACAAGGACTCCAATGGCTTTCTCAGGCTCACCAAGGTTTTGCCCTCAGCGAGCTTGGCGATCTGATCCAGCACAGGGTCGGCGGCAATCTTTGTCCAGCTCATATCAGCCTCCGATATATTCTGCGCCAGCCAGCCCGATCACCCATGCCCCGGATGCCGACCCATAGACTCCGCTTGAGAAATCCAAGCCATTTGGGAAATCGTGCGAGCCGGGCGGCAACACTACCGTCATCGTGATCCCGTTGGCTCCCGTCGCGCTGTCAAAGAGCTGGACCGTCCCGGCGCTCGACACCTGCACGCTCGTCACCTTCCCTGTCCCTAAAGTCGCCTGCGCGTTTCCTGTTCTCCAAACTGGTTTCGCCATACTGCCTCCTATTTCTTAATCAAGAATGCAAAAACAGCCACAATCACCACGAACACCGCATACCAAATCCACATCCACAGAAACTCTTTCTTCTCACTCTCAGTCAAGGGGTCGTCGTCGTAGCCCATCGCCTCAAAGCTTTTTCACCAGCTCACAGTTTTTGAAGTCTGTGCCCTTCACATCCTGACAGTCCTTGACCAGAACACGATGACTGCACGCCGAAAGAACGGCAGACGCACAGCACAACAACGCCAGAATGAGCTTACGCATGAGTAGTCCTCGCATGATAAAGTTCCGCCTGCCATCGTTTCACGTCCCTGAGCATTGCCTGAAACTTGGCCTTGGGCAATGGACCGGGGTTATCGCGCATCAAAATGATGTCCGAGAGTGCGATCTCAAACATCGCCAGATGGTTCTTGAGCACCAGATAGAAGGCTTCGGCTTCAAGCTGTGCCAGTCTCATGGCTTATGTCTGCACTCCTCTTTGTGGCAGGAAGCGAAACACGCTCCGACTGCCGGGTATCCGCACACGACGCACACCGCTTGATACTTCTCAAGCTTTCCTGCGTCGATGGCCTGCTTCTCTTGCTCGCTGAGTTTGTGCTCTGTCTTATGTTGATGCCTTAGTCCCAGCATCGTCATCTTGATTCTTGAATAAACCTTTGAATATCCACCTGCCATCGGCTCTCTCGTCTTGGCCTCGATCAAGGGTCGGCCTCCCTGCGTTTTAGACTTGTGCTAAAAGCGCCTGACTTTCCTTCACATTTCTCAAAAGAGATTGCAACGTCTCGACATTTATCGGTTGCTCGTTCTTCTTCAACTGGACGAGTTCAATGAGCATATCCTCCAAGCATCCGAACTTGGCCCGCAAGATCGCGGATGCAAAGGAATGAACCTCGCTGATCTCAGCTTGCTCGTTCACTTCGCCAGAGCCTCGCCTTCACTTGCCAAATCTTCGAGAGCATCCTGATCTTCTTCCACCAAATTGAATGTCTGGGTGAGAAAGCTCATCATGGAATTGAGCCAGCCTTTGAACTCGTCCCATGCGCCGTCTGCTTCTACCCGGAGCGATGACTTGAGCGGTTCCGGGCCTTTCTCCGGCTCCATCAGCTCGATCTGCTTGGCCGGAGGGATGGCTTTGAGCGATTCATCTTCAAGTTCTTTGGGTCGGCGCACCGCAGGGTCCGGGGAATACTTCTGGGTGAAAGACTCCGGCACATCGCGCCCTTGCGTGAAGGCTTCGGTCTTGAGCGCGTCCCAGAGCGCGACCTTATCTGCCGGGATAAGCTGAGCGGTTTTGTCCAGCCATGTGTTCAGCGCTTCCACGCTCTTTAAGGCCGATTCAGGGTCAGTCTTGTAAGCGGCGGCAGTCGTATAAGCGATCTTGCCCAGCGTGAACTGCCTCTGGGTGAGCGCCGCTTGGAGCTTTTTCAGCCATTCCAAGGCTTTGGCCGCCGCCTGTGCGAGCTTGGGCACGCCCATCTCTTTGTTCAGGCGTTCTTCTTCCTGCTTCAAAATACCTTTGATCTGAGCAATGGCATCCATCCATTTCTCAACGCGAGCGTTCAGGGTTTGCGCCCGCTTCTTCACCATCTCCCAGACCGAGATGGGCTGGTCGCTCTCGCCCTTGGGCTTGGCCGGGGCTTTGGCCGGGACCGGGGTGGTTTTCTTCTCAACAGGTTCGGCAATGCGATTCATAAAATCCTCCGTCAAGTCTTTACTGCTGGCGATCACTTCAAGCGCGATTTCTTCGATATTCATAGCCACCTCAAAACTGATAATCCCAGAACTGCCCATAAGCCATGTCGATTCTCTGCTTTTGGCCTACCGTGAGCTGGTAGTACGACAGACCATAAACCAGCTCAGACATCTTTTTCTTGATGTCCCACTCATTCTTGACGGTGTTCGGAAACGGTTGGTCGGCCTTGAATCCCCGCACCTTGGTCAAGTCCAGATCAACGCCGTGGCCCATCGGGTCCGACCGGGGATGCTCCGGCGCACGCAAGGGCGGTCGGTTCCGCACCGGGCGGCCCGCTTTCTCCACCAGCCCTTCGTAATTCTGGATATGCTCGGTCCCTGTCTCGGAGTTGCCCGTGCCCGGTTCCATGCGGTTGACCGGATCAAGCTTGAAACTGCAATCCGGGCAGGAAAACGCTTTATAAGGAGAGGACGGCTCGGTGGTAATGACCATCTTGCGCTGGCAATTCGGGCAATCCGGGGTATAGTTCTGCGACGACGGATACGAATATGGATGGACGGCATCGCCGCTTGGCGAGTTGTCGAGCGGGCCGTTGTCAGCGCTTCGCTTCATTATTTCGCGGCTCCGACATGAACGACGTATGCCTTGCGCGAGTCCTTGGTCCAGCGCATGACCTTGGAGCTTTTGCGAAGCGCCCAGCCAAAGTTCCGGCCTAAGAGGTGCGCGACTACCGCCGGGTCTTGGGTGACATGAGGGCTGTTCTCTTTGTCATTCGCCAGCCACAGCTCCCATGAGCCGGAGCGATAACGAATGCTGGACTTCTTGGGATATACGCCGGGGGTCTGTTCTTCTTTCACGGTCTGCTTATCGTTGTCACCCTCTGGCCCCTTGGGGGTGGTTTCGTAATTGGGCTTCTCATTGTGGTCGGCGATTGTGGACAGGTTGGTGATCTGGGTTTCCATCGTCATCGGCATCTTGGATTTGACCTCGGCTTCTTTCTCCTTGGCCTTGTCCAGATCGTTGTACGTCCCGACTTCCTTCCACGTTTTCGTCATAGGATCGAGCGCGTCCAGCCGATACTTGATGGTGTCCGGGGTCTGATTCTCGGATTCGGGTTCCTGCGGGTTCTTCTTGGTCGCTCCGGGCTTGTCGTCCGGGGTTCCTACCGCCGCCGAAACAAACTCAAGCCCTCTCTCTTTTGCCAACTTCATCGCTTCTGGCTTGGAAAGCCACTCCGATTGCCTTAAGCCGCCAATCGAAACAGACCCGACAGCAACGCCGCCTTCTTCGCCTTCATCTTTCCATACGAGCTTGTTGCCGGATTCTGCCGCCGACATCGTGAGGCCGGGCTTCTTGGCCGGGGCCACGGCGCTGGGTGACTGCGTGGGAGCCTTCTTTGGGCCTTCCTGCTCATCTTCCTCAAGCTCGTAGCCTTGCAGGTAGTCCATGAGCGGGTTGCGCTCAAGGTCTGCTCCGCCAGACGTGCCTTCCGGGGAATCCGCCGGGCCTTGGGCTGTGCCTACGCCGGACTCAACGGCTGTCCCGCTCTCATCTTCCAGCCGTATATCTCCGGCGGCCAGAGCTTCCTGCGCGATCCATTGCTCGTTGCCATCTTCCCACCGGATCAAGACCTGATCCGGGTCCACATGAACCACGGTTCCTTTGCCGAGCGAGTCCGACATGATGTTCCGGCCCGCATCCTCGGCCTTGATATTTTCGTAGCCGGGGAGTTCTTCTTCCATGTCGAGGGCATTGCGGGTGAGCGCTTGGCGGGCAGTTTCAAAGCTTTTGATCGCGGCCATCGGGTCCACAACAGAGCCGAAGATTTGTTTCAGGTAAGCTTGCAGATCGGTGCGGGCATCGCTGGCGTGGCGCTCAAACTCCTTCATCTGCTGGTAGGTGCTTTCCAGCTCCTCGCCTTCCATCTTGCTCATGGCAACCTTAAATCGCTCCTGATCGGATTCCAGCGAAGCAATGACCCTCAGAGCCTCGGCGATCTTTCGCTGGTTGCTGTACGCCTCCACCTCGATGTCCTGCACGATCTGACGGAAATCGTCATGGGATCGCACATTGTCAAAAGCATTCACCCCGGCGCTCAGGCTGGCGGTGATATGCTTCTCCGCCTTGTCCAACACTAAATTTTCAGAAATTCCTGTCTCAAGTGCACCCATGACAAACCTCCCTTAATTAAACTCTCGAATGTAGTCTGGCCTTCACGCCTTCGCCCGTCTCCGAAGTGATGGACACGATCTCGCCTTCGTCATCCATCGCACCTAAATTCTCGGATACTATTTCACCTTCGTCAAATCCTAAAAGCCCCATCGGTTGCAAAAGTACCTTGACCGCGCCGCAAATGGTGTCGGCCACGTCCTTTGAATTATGAACAACCACCCCTGCCGATAAAGAAAAGTTAGACCATTTCTCAACGGAGAGATCATAAACAGGAACAGGCTCTTTAAGGTGGACAGGAATAATCACCCTAACTTTGTGATTGGTTTCCTTCCCCGAAAACTCTTTCCACTCACGAAACCCATGATCCCCAAGAACACGCACGACGACATTGCGGCCACAACGAAGCAATCGAGCCGCAACGCCAGCGTTCTCCGCCTGATTTATAACGCCGCGCAAAGAATCAATGGTGATATCTCCACGGAAATTTCCATTATGACTGGCTCGATTTTTAAGCCATTCATCAGACGCTTGCGCCATCGTGCGGCTCATTGCCTCTGAATGTTTCTTTCGCCCTTCAACGCTGAGGTTAAATTCCTGAGCCTTCTGATAAAGTTTGCGCCGCCATGCCAAATCTGTTTTGTGGCGATGCGCCGTATGATGACGCGCATGGTCAATCAGAGACTCAATTTGAAGATTTGAAGGCCGATTGTCTGTCTTGTTCCCGTTTTTATGATGAACCAGAAACTCATTCGGAATATCGCCGAAACAATGACGAAAGACCATGTGATGAGTCAACTGTTTAAAGGCGTGTCGATCTGAAACCGATTCATAACCGCCATTGACAGGCCAAAATCGGTTACACGGCATCAGGCGATCAACGCCGGGAATCAAATCAGAAGCCGCCTTGTATGACCCATCCCTCAGCATCCACAGATGATTCGTCGTACATCGGACAGTCGCGCCAGAATCCAAAACAACATCCACCAAATCCGTTACATACTTCGTCATACGGCCTTTGGCTTTCCCCGGCACAATCCGTCCATCAGATGAGCAAGAATAGACCCACACTTCTTTCCCGGCAAGCTCGGCTATCGTCGGGATCGTTCCATCCAAAAGCGGAATCCGCGTATCGCCAACAAAACAGCCCGTGTCCGGGTGATCGACCCGGATGCCGTTGATGATTTCCAGAGCCTTGAGTTCGGTGATCTGCCGCTCATAATTCAACAGACCGATCTTGCCGAAGTAAATGCGCTCCTTGAGATTGCGGTAATCCTGCAAGTCCAGTCGGTACGTCTCGCAATGGATCGAGGCCGAATTCAACGTCTGAACCATCTGCGCCGAATTCCATTGGTCAAAGTAAACGCCCTTCACAATGATCTTAGCCGAAATCAGCTTAATGATCTCCTCGATATTCGGGAAGCTGACGATCAGTTGCTTCTTGGGGTCCGGCTCCCATGCCGTCACACCGTCCTGAATAAAGTGGATGTCCTGTACGCCGCCGGGCATGATGTATTTCTCGGCATGGAAAATAGAGAAGCCCGCGCTGTCGGAACTCAAGCCAAGATCAATGGTGATGACGTGCTCATGCCGGACGAACGACGGCAGGTTCCATCGCCTGATCCGCTTCTTGATATAGCGGCCCTCGATATAATCCTCGAACTCAATGATCGGAGCGCGGTTCTCGATGATGATATCCACCATCTCCGGCTTCTCGATGAAGGGAGATTCCGCGCCCGGCGGCAAGCACATATACTTGGCTTTGGCATCGGTGGGGTCACGGTCGAAGTGTTCCTTGAACTCTAACGGAACTTTGTGACCCTCAAAGTCGAACCACTTGCCGGAAAAACAGGACGGCGGCTTCACTTCCCATGTGAACGCTTTGTCAGCGTAAACGTGCATCTTGTCCTGCGCCCACTTAAACATCTTCTCAATGAAATCGCCTTCGTAGCGCGGGTAGGAGAGGAGAAAGCCTTTGACGGATGTACCGAAGCGGGACTTGGCCGAGGAGTCGAGCATATTGTAAATCTTCGACGCATTGCGGGTCTGGGTCTTGTCCTTAAACGCGCTGATTTCATCACACACATACGCGAGGATGTTCATGCCCTCGGTGGATTCCTGCTCTGAGTGGCGGGAGAAAGCGCGGAGACGTTTCGGAAAGAAAATCGAATTCTGGTTGATGACGACCAGATTGGCGTATTCCCAATCCTCGGTCGGTTCCACGAAGCGCCCGGACATCTTGATCGGATACTTCCGCTTGAGCCATCCCCAATTCAGCACATTGTTCTTGAGCTTGTCGAAAAAGACGTTCAGCGCTTGGCTGGCCGAGTATGCGACGTTGATGGAGTCAATCGCGTCGCGTGGCGCGATGCCGGGAAACATCGCCTGCGGGCGGCGCATACAAAGGAGGACGTAATTAACGTAGAGGATGATGTGACAGGAGATCGTGTCCTTGCCGGAGCCTTTGCCCCATTCGAGAATCGCTGTTGAGTTATCGTTAGAAAAAATCTTTTTGGGGTCATCCCCTAAAACAAAATCGGCGACCTGATATTGTCGGTCGCCGTAAGGCGGAAATCCCATATGGTCCGGGGAAGTAATAAATTGCTTAAAGGTCACCGGATTCTCGTCCCAAAATACTGAGGAAAGCGATTTACCGGAGATCACCGATTTGTTGGTGACCAACGATTCTTCACCGAAAGCATTGAGGAGGCTAAGCGTCATGGGTAAAAAAATCCCATCGTCTTGAAAAACAAAGTCGTGTGGTACTCAAGCGATGGGTCAATGTCCTCTCCCTCTATAGATTAAAAGTAGTTCACAACGCAGACCTCCTTATCAGTTCTTCGGTTTTCGTTTTCACACTATTCATGTATTCGAGTATCAAAGGTTCTCGTTGTTCTTGTGGAACGTGATTGAGAAACAAATCGAAAGCTGTACGCGATGCTTCAACGACGGCACTCTCCAACAGCTTAGCAATATCATGGCGCGAATCAAATCGACTCAGGCTATCCAATATCCGGTTGAACTCGGTGTAATAGCTCAACAAGCTGTCCTCGATGTGAGGACGGTAGAGCACGTTGTTACAGGCTTTGCAAGTGACTCCGTATTTTTTCTCGTACTCTTTGGTCTTGTCGATTCGTTCTCGGACTTCGTTTCGGACCCACTTACGGTCCTCCACGATCCCGGTGTAATTGTCCGCGACCGCTTGACCGATAGAGAGAGCAACCGCCGTCGAACCCTGTTGGATCGTCGCCCCATTGCTCCCCAGCTTCATCAAAGGCTTTTTAGACATCAGACCATTTGCTCAGTCACGCCTGCGCTTTCCATTTGCTTACGCAAGTAAACCAACACATTCGTCATCTTTTTATAAAACCACTTGCTCTCCGGGTACTCCGCTTGAAGCTGATTCAGAAGCTCGCGCATACTCATGTCGCGTGGCTCCTTGGCTTCGAGAATCGTAACCAATATCTCCTGCGCCCGTGACGATTTCGGCGAGGAGTCAGCCTGAATCTGAGTCTGCACCCGATCCACCGCTTCTTCAAGCTCTTGTTGTTCAAAGGCCCGGTAAATATCTCCCGGCTCAATTAAGGATTCAGGGACTCCCCGGCCCTCAGACTCCTCGGAGATTTCCTCCACGCTGGTCGGAATATGCTCCCGCTCTACTTTAGAATGCCGCATTGCATCTTCCAGCCGATTACGAAGCGAGGAGAGAATATGGTTGCGCCAATGATCTTCCGTGAACGACTCGTCATACGAGTCCAAGAGTTCACCGATCAAAAAGTTGGAGAGGTCTTGAATGAGGTCAGCGAAGTCGAGTTGCTTGTAATCTCTGGCACGTTTCTCGACGATAGAAATAATGAAGGGTTTGAAGGCGTTGTAAAAAGACAAAAGAGCTGTCTGGTCATAACGGTTTTCTCGGAGTCTTTGGGTTGCCTCCGTCAGCGTCATGCGTTAGCTCTCTCTTGAAGTATTGGCTGGTTGCATTCCTCGATCTCTACCAAACGTCCGAGCGCCGCGATCCAGATAAAAAGGGACGAGCAACTTTCGCAGAAACACTTACGCCCGCGATACCATGTCGGAAACCCATTGACATCGCCGCGCTTGTCCCAGAAAGCCGTCACTTCAACGTCAGTCTTGCGGATGTTATGATGACACAAAAGGCCATTCCCCCCGCCCGTTGAGCCGCCCTTCCCATTATTTATACCACATCTTTTGAAACGGCGCAATTCAACGCGCAAAAATAGCTTCAACAAAGTCGCGTAGAGTCTCCGTTCGGCAGTCGTTCGGATCAAGACCTGCTGGGCATTCAAAGCGCTTGACCCCGAACCAATGGGTCAGCTTATCGCCGACCTTCTTGGAAGCTTCCTGTCCGGCCTTGTCGCCATCGTACAGAAGCCCGATCTCATCCACCCCTTTGCTCAGGAGCGCTTGAATATGGCGATTGTTCACATGGGTTCCAAAGCAGGACACCGCGAATCCCCCAGCCTGATCCAGCGACCAAACATCCTTGGCTCCTTCCACCAGAGCCACCCGGCGCAGTCCGGCAGGCAAGCGGTCGAGATTGTAAACCACCGATCCAAGCTGACTGTGAAGCGGGTAAATGACCTTCTTGCCGCCTATTCCCTGTCCGACGGCCCGCCGGAACTCATAGGTGTAAAAGGCCCCTTGCAGGTCGTTTACAGGCACAGCCACATAGCCCCGGTAATACCCGTCGGAACAATAAGACAAGCCAAAACGATCCGCCGTAGCCTCCACAATCCGGGCATTCGCCAGCCACGCCACGGCCTCCGGCGAAGTCCGCCACGGGATCAAAGTCATGTCCTCTGGAATCTTCGGGAAAGGCTTGTCAGGAGGAGGAGGCTTCTCAAGAGAGATATTTCTCGCCCAATCCGCAATCCTCTCATAGTGCTTATTGGAGTCCTCGCCCCCATGAAGTTTTCTCGCGGCCTCCTTGTCTGAGCAATGCTCAAGACGAGCAACGAGAGAAATAAGGTGTGGGCCTGCCAACCCACATGAGAAACATTGCCATGCGCCCGTCGTAGAGTTGATGGAGAAAGAAGGGTTCTTATCCGTGTGCCATAAACAAGCGCATGAGAAATTCTCACCCGATCTCGTTATTCTTTTGAACTCATATTTCTTGATGATGTCGAGAACGTCAACGCTCATTTCTCACCTAAGAAGTCATCAAGGGTCATCTGACGTGGGTCAGGCTTCTTTGGCTCCTTGGGCTTGGGGAGCGGCCTGCCACACGCCGGACAGCGCGGACGCTTGGGCCTTTTAGCCTTGATGGATTCTCCCGAAAGCAGGATCAGGGTTTATCAAGATGGGCGGACACTTGGCTTTGCGGCGGATTTTGAGCACTTTAATCTCCGCTTGGTGCGCCTGCTCCTGCTCCGGGCTTTGGGTGACCTTCAACAAAATATCGACGTTCTGCCCGGCGGCCTTGGAAAAGGCGATATCCTCCGCCGAATCCTCGCCCTTCTTGGCTTGGCCGCCCGCGATCTGCTGAGCGGCGGTCCAGATGCCGACTTTGAACTGCCGGGCCGTTTCCTTGAGCTTCTTGGAGATGATTGCCAGCGCCTTCCAATCGTACAGGTCAGCATCCCCGTTTCGGGTTTCCATGATCTGCATATAGTCCACAACCACCAGCTCAAGATTGGAGCGCCGCTTATACTCCCGCACCTTGGCCTTGAGAAGATCAACCGTGCATCCGCTCGAAACGTCCACAATGAACAGCTTGTTCTTCTTGCGGTCAGCGTATGCCTTGACCTCAGCCCGCATCCGTTCCAGCTCGGCCTTGGACACAACAGCTTCGTCCAGTTCGGTGATATTGATGTGCGCGATCCGACCATACAAACGACGAAGAATCTGCTCACCACTCATTTCAATGGTAACCATCATCGTGTCATGCCCGGCCATGTAGGACTCAATGGCAAAATTATAGAGCGCGGTGCTCTTGAACCCGGCGGTCTTACCCACAATCAGCCCGACCTCGGAGAGCATGATTCCCTTCAAATGCTTGTCGAGCGACGGAATCCCGGTAGGGATCGCCCAATACTTGTCCGGGTGATCCTGCATATCCTTGATCTGGGCAATCACCTGATCGACGCTCTCTGTCAACTCAAACTCATGGATGTTCTCAGCGCCGACAAAAAGAGGTTCATCCAGCACGTCTCGGATCGCGCCCTCTCCCTTGAACAGATCGCCCCGGTCGATCATGTCACCGGACACCTTGATCGCGTTCATCAGCGATCTGGCTCGCCACATCCGAATAATCTCATCCTTGCAAAAAGCGTAATCCTGATCCGGCGGACGATCTACGAACAGAGATTTGGCGAGGGTAAAGTAGGAATCCTTCTCATCCTCCTTGAGCGGGTCGCGCTCCAAGACAGACAACAGCTCGCTCGGCGTGATTCGTTTGCTGTAGCGGTCGAAGTGCGAGAGGATGTGGGTATAGACCTTCACCAAAGGGTCTGAGGAAAAGACCTTCGGCGGAATCTTGACCGACAACTCAGCTAGTTTTTCGTCGTTAAGGAGAGCATGGCGGATGAGATCGCGTTCTGCACGGGCGTTTACATAATTCACGTTCGACTCCTAATTGGCTGTGTCAAAATTTTTTCAACTGACCACCCAGAATAAAAACGTGAATTGATAGTGTTCCTGTTTATACCGCTCATTCTCGCCAACTCACCCAGAGTTTTTTTAACCCCACCAACAACAACAAAGCGATTTTTTCTTGTGTTATTTGCCTGCTGGGTCCGAGTGGCCCAGCGAAGATTTCCGGGGATATACCCTTTTGAATTATCAATGCGGTCCAAAGAATACTGTGGCGATGGCCTTCGGCCAATCGTTTTCAGAAGATAGGCCAAGAATGTCCTGTAGGATTTCCGCCAAGAACCATATACAGAGATACCACGACCACCGTAATTCTCGTAAGCGGGATTATTGACGTTATGACAGCGATGATTGATGTCGCCCCAAACCTTATATTCGTAAGCGATACTGCCCCTTCTGGCATCGCCATGACTCATCGAAAGCTTTATCGTTATTTCACGCCTATAACATCCACACGATTTAGTGCGACGATGAATCAGAGCACAATCATAAACGCTTGCTATTCTCCCGCAAGAGCACTTACAAAGCCACAAACCACCATGTCGGTCACGACGCAACAGCTTTGTTGTTGTTAAGCGGAAGAACCTCTGATTTGGAACTACCGTTAGTTTTCGTTTTTTCATAGTCAGTTTTCAATGCCACAAGAATTTCCCCAAAAATATCCCAGCTAATGATTATGAATTTCTCCGCATCATTCTGGAATGTGAGCGGGTGACCAATTTTTTCGTCAAGCAAATCTTTGCGAATGGTATAGGTTTTCAGGTTCTCTTTTAGCTCAATCTCCAACGGCTCCAAAGATTTCCGCATCACGCCCTTTGCGGCATTCCACAACACATCGTAGTCGGCCTGCCGAAAGATGGCGTGAAGCCTGTTTCTTGGACTTCCTTTGTAGGCGAAAGCGAACACAGGCATATAGCCGCACTCCTCGGCTTCGAGGACGTTCTTCTGAACCAGCTCCATATCCAGATGATAGACAGGTGTGAAAATTGATCCATCCTTCGATTTCTCCCGGCGATGTTTGGCTTCGATCAAAAACTCTTTTGGGACGAAACCAAGACAACTTCGCACATCACCTTTCAATGAGCGCATAGCTCCTGAATTGGGTACGCGAAAAGAACGACTGATTCTCCCCTCTGCATCCATGATCGGGTCTTTGTTGGTGTGCCCGGTTAAGAGCAAAAAGTATTCTTCGATCTGGTGTTCAAGGCCGTAGCCACGGTGCGACATGGTTATGATCCTCTTTTTTCGGTTTTATCTTTGGATAGATGAACGCCAAGAATAGTGAATGCAATTCCTACGGCCCCAACAGCAACCCCAATCACGAACCCCAACAACAAATTTGCGTCGATAATCGCTCGACTCGCCATCTCCCCCTCCATTATTTGCTTCCCCTTAGCTCTCGATTGATCTGCTCTATGCGCTCAGCAAACCCAGCTATCTGCTTAAATTCATCAATGGTCCTGCCCATGTTGGTGCGTTGCCATCGGATGAACGCCACATACTCAGCATCGGAAAGTTTTGAAAGTTTATCAAAATCAGCCAAAGCATTCGTCACAAAGGATTCCTTCTGAGTGAGACGCTTCTTCTCGCCCACGCCTTCTCTGACGAGGTTCGGCTCATAGATCGTTTTCCAAAGAAATTCAATCCGAGCCATGATCTTGTCCCGGCTGTACCGCTTCACGTCCTCCGTAACCTGCCGCTCGCGGCCCGGCCCATCACCAATGGTCGGAATATCAAACTGAGCCATACGCCTTCTCCTCCTTGGCTTCATAAACCAGCGTGACCTTGGACGCGCCATCGACCAACTTCACCCGAAACATCCGGTCGATATGCTCCAAAGCTTCGCCGTGGTGAGCGACCTGATCCGCATTGGTGACGATGATGACCTGATCCTCAAAGCGCCGGGAAATCTCCTGAATGAATCGGTACGCCCGCAGAACGTAGTTATTGTCCTTGTCCACGGAGTTCAGTTGCTTGAGCGCTTCGTCCAGCATGAGCGGCCCTTCAATGGGCGGGTGCGTCATCTTCTTGAACATGATTCGCAACAGCACCGATACGATGTCGCGCACGCCGCCGCCCCTGCCATCCATGATGTCCTCAAGCTCCTCGCCATTGGTCATATAAAGATTGGCATTCACCCGGCTGGCCTTGGTGTCGAATTCCACCTTGAGCCGCATATTCCGTGGCTCGAAGATTTGAATGAGCGCGGCATTTACCGTCTCCTCGATCCGGCCAATCGACTTGCGCCGCGACCAGTCTGACACGATCCGCAGGAAAGCCCCGGCCTTGTCCAATGCCTCACGCTGATAGGTCAGGTCCGCCAGCTTAGATCGACTCCGGTTGGCTGTCTCCCTCGCCTTGACCGTCATCTCGCGGAGCGTGGCATAGTGCTGTAGCGCCTGCCTAGATTGATCCAGAATCTCGTTTACCATTCGCTTTCGATCTCCTTAATGGCCCGGTCCGCCGCATCCTTGGTCATGTCAGCTCTCAAAATTTCCAGACAGCGCTTCCGCAATTTTGACTTGGCCTCGGCCAAGCGAGCGCTTTCCTTCGTCGCATAAGTCAGCTCAGCCCGGAGCCTCTGGTTCTCAATGTCCAGTCGCGGAAGCTCGCGCTCAACCACCTTGAGATAGGTCCACATCCACGCCAGCCCAGCCCGCTTTTGCAAAGGCTTGGGCTTCCGCACCCACTCCGCACCCCACGAAAAGCCATCCTTGATCCAGAGAAGGCCGAACGGCTTTTCCACCTCGTCCTTTTGGATCACGCCCTGCGGACACACATAAGAGAAGGACGACACGAACTGCGTGTAGAAAGCCGCCTTCTCGTCCTTGATGAAATCGGCATGACTCATCTTGATCTCGAACCCACGAACCCATTTGGTTTCAAGGTCGATCACCGCCGCATCAATCCGGTGCGACCCCCATGTAAACTCCGGCACATAGACCGAGTGATACCCGCCCAGCCGTTGCAGGACTTCATGGATCGTCGAGAGCGTCACTCCCTTATCCTTTTTGACGGTGACCGGATCAACGACAGCCATCAGTCGCCCCAACTGTGATCGAACAGTCTGATCTCAAACAGCCCGAAATAAGCGCCATAAAACAAGTGACTACCCGTGCTCACAAAAGCGCTTGACCCCTTGTGCGGCCATGCCCAGATACGAAACTGAGGCCAACGACCCCACCA
>Ga0315274_10000071_pt1 | contig 142401 bp, 146 predicted proteins | sample YL17G02_20_MG_FD_203700 | JGI IMG/M metagenome (GOLD analysis project Ga0315274, IMG submission 203700) | Sediment microbial communities from Yellowstone Lake, YNP, Wyoming, USA - YL17G02_20 | ecosystem: Environmental > Aquatic > Freshwater > Lake > Sediment | place: USA: Wyoming | collected...
GTTAACTACATTCTTAGTCCAAGTCTGTGAGCCAGTGTTGAGATAGGAGATATTTAGAGTTTTAACCTCCCAATTGGCAACCGTGGTATATGCCGATTGGGAAACGAAAGCAGCTTGATAGGCAGTAGCAAGACTATTACCGCCCCATAAATCAAAATAATAAGTAAAATTTGTCCCCAAATGCGGCGTATAGCGATATAAAGCAGATGTCGCCCTATTAGAAAAAGTTATAGCTACATCATCAATAACCTGGGTTTGCCCAACTTGGTAGTCACCAAACCCATGCCCCGATGCTCGCTCATAATTATAACGAAGCTGCCACGATCCCCACTCTATTTGTTTGGTAAAACCTTTATATTTGATCACTTTGGGATCATCAAGAGAACAACTATCACAAACCCCATAACCCATTGCCCAATTAACCCGAACCTGATTGTAATGTTCCGCCTGAGAATAATAGCCGGTAACAAGGCCTTCTTCTTTTTGGATAGTCGCTAGTATGGCGATTGGATTAATTGTTCCTGTATTCGTGTCAACAACAATACCATTCCAAGTTCCTGAAGCCTCGCCATAACCATGAGCAGCATCATAAATAATTTGGGCTGCGGAACGGCCGTTTTCCGAAAGATCTTTTAAAAAACTGCCATTGGCAACCAAAATATCCTGAACTCCCTGGGCAGTTAAACCATTGATATTGACAAAACCGCCATCAGAGGCCAAATAATTATAATCAAAGGCCTTGGCTTCTTTGGGATTTGTAATGAGAGTGCCGCCAAAAAGAACTACTGAAGAAACTATTATCAATGTTACTATCAAAATTCGGGTAAGTAATGTCTTGGGCATTTCCCTCCCTTTTTTAACATTATAGCATAAACACTTGTCTTTTATGTCCATTTCTAATATATTGGAATAAAAGGAGATGTCAATGGACAACAGCAAAAATCAGGTAAATCCTTCACAGGCAGACTGGATGGAAGATTACGAAGGCCAACTAGCGATTGATGTTTACCAAACAGATAATGATATTGTTATTAAGGCGCCGATTGCCGGGGTAAAACGGGAGGATTTGGAAATTTCGATCACTGACGAAGTTTTAAATATAAAAGGCGAGCGAAAAGAAGAAGCAGAAGTTGCTCGCGAGAATTTTTTTGCCCAGGAATGCTATTGGGGGGCTTTTTCTCGCTCATATATTCTGCCAATAGCAGTCAGCTCTGAAAAAGCGACGGCGACATTGACGAATGGGATTTTGACGATTAAAATTCCTAAAGAAGAAAAAACTAAGACAAAGACGATTGAGATAAAGACTGAATAAAATGAGGAAAATTTATGAAGATTAGAAAAGCGGTGATACCGGCGGCTGGTTATGGTACGCGATTTCTACCTATGACTAAGGCCATGCCAAAAGAAATGCTGCCGATCATTGATAAACCAGTAATTCAATATGTTGTTGAGGAAGCAGTGGCTTCAGGAATAGAAGATATCATCATTGTTACTGGTTATAATAAAAGAGCCATCGAAGATCATTTTGATCATTGTCTTGAACTGGAGAATTATTTAGAAAAATCAGGCAAGCTTGATCAACTTGAAGAAGTAAGAAAAATCGCCAGAATGGCAAATTTTATCTATATTAGGCAAAAAGGTGCCTATGGTAATGGGACGCCGATCCTAAATGCTGAGCCAATTATTGGCAACGAGCCTTTTGCTGTTTTATGGGGCGATGAATTTATTTATGCCCAGCCACCAAGACTGCAACAAATGATAGAGGTATATAATAAATACAAAGACCCAGTAATTTCGGCTGTCAGAGTAAAAAAAGAATATCTTAATAAATACGGCATTGCCAAAGTTAAACCCGTTGAAGATAAGATTTTTGAGATCGAAGAAATTGTTGAAAAACCCGAGCCAGAGCAGGCACCGTCAGACCTGGCTACCCATGGAGCTTATATTTTAACACCAGATATTTTCCAAGCATTAAAAGATTTAAAACCAGGCAAGGGAGGCGAAATCTGGCTGGTGGATGCTATCAATAGCATTAAAAAGAATCATAAAATCTATGCTCGTGAAATCGAAAATGGCAAGTATTATGATACTGGTAGCAAACTTGAATATCTTAAAGCTAATGTTGATTTCGGGCTTCAACGAGAAGACATTAATGGTGAGTTTAAAAAATATTTAAAAGAATTAAAAGTGGAATAAAACGTCCCCCTTCGCCCTGACGGGTTACGGAGGGACAATCCTTGCCAAGGAGCGGCTTGCCAGCCGAAGCCTTGGCGAAGGCTGGAGGGGAATTGGAAAATAAAAAATTTTTAATAATCGGTATTGGCGCTCTCCTCTTGATAGTTTTAGTTATTTTATTCGCAGTCAGTTCTTGTAACAAGAAAAAGACTAGCAACCAAACTGGCTCGAATACGCTGACAATTTGGAGCTTAGATGATGATAAAAGCTCTTTCGACCAAATAATTAATGATTTTCAAAAATCTAACAATATTAAAATTAATTATGTTAAAAAAGATTCTAAGACCTATTTGAATGACGCCCTAAATGATATTGCCGCTGGCAAAGGCCCTGATGTTTGGGCAATTCCCAATGACTGGCTACCACAATATCATGATAAATTAGTTGCTATGCCTGACGGCAAACTGGCAGATAGCAAGACAAAAAAATCAGATGTTGAAGTTTATAAAGACTCTTTTCCCACTGTTGTTTCTCAGGACAATATTATTGGCGACAAAATTTATGGCATGCCTCTTTCGATTGACGCCTTATCGCTTTATTACAACACAGATATCTTCGCTAATGTTTTATCAGCCTACCAGCGTGCCCATCAAGATGAAGACAACTCCGCCATAAGAAGGATCCTTAACAACGGACCAAAGAATTGGGACGAATTTGTCCAGGCAGTAAAGCTTATTACTGAAAAATCTGGTAATGATGTTTCCCAGTCAGCCGTAGCAATGGGGGCTCCAGACAACGTCAACCAGAGTGTTGATATTTTGACCTTATTAATGCTTCAAGATGGCGCCAAAATGACTTCTGATGATCTCTCAACAGCCCAATTTCATACTAAACAAAATGTTTTTGGCGGTCAGGACTTTCCGGGGACTAAGGCTTTGGATTTTTACGCTAGTTTTGCCAATTCTCAAAACGAAAATTATACTTGGAACAGCTCCATGCCAGATGCCTTGCATGCTTTCGCTGAAGGAAAAACTGCCATGATGCTTGATTACACCGGAGTGCAGAGCCAGGTAAAAAATATTAATGGCCAGCTCCAATTCCAAGTCATTCCCCTGCCTCAAATAAAGGAGACACAAAATCCCGTCAATTATGTTTCCTATTTGACTTTTACAGTCACCAAAGCCTCAAAAAATAGCGATTTGGCCTGGAATTTTATCACTTTTCTTACAAATAAAGATAATTCAAGCATTTACCGATCGAATACTCGAAAACCACCCGCTTTATTAGCTAGCATCCAGAATGCCAGCCAAGATACAGTCACCCAAATTCTCACGGCTCAAAGTTGGTATAAGCCAGATCCCGAAAAAGCTGATAGTATTTTTCAAAATATGATAAAACAAGTCAATGAAGGCAAAAATTCACAAACCGCCATTGAGAATGCTGCTTCGCAAATCACTACATTATTAGGGAAAATACAGCCATGAAAAAATTCTTCCAATTTTTAGGTGGAATTTTATCCTTGCTTATGCCTGGGGTAGCTTTAGCCCGCACGATTCAAACTGACGTTGGTCCGGCAGCAAATGTTGCGGATTATGTGACAAATATTTTGAAGTATGGTCTTCCGATCCTGGGCGGTTTGGCTTTTCTAATGTTAATTTATGCCGGCTATCTCTATATGACTTCTCAAGGTAATCCTGAGACAATCGGCCGGGCTAAAGATATTATAATCGGCGTTATTGTCGGCATAGTCTTAATTTTTATGATAAGAATAATTATGATCCAGATATTACCAAAATAGGATTAAAATGAAAAAGATTGTTTTAATGGTTCTAATGGGGCTTTTACTAAGCTTTTTATTTATTGCTGCCCAAGTTAAAGCCCAGGATTATCCTGCGGGGATCATCTCAACCTCGCCATTAAATTTAGATATGGCCGGTGTTGGTGCTCAGCAGACATTCCCAGGTGGTAAAGCAAAGTCGACTCACTGCGCTACTGACGGATACGAGAGTTTCCCAGCTGGCTATTTTTATGCGGCGTCACAAAATGTCTTTGACACTCTTTCTGATAATAACAGTGCTTTTATGAAACAGCACCCTGATGCTTTCACCTGCAATGGTTCGGTTCGATATCTATTTGGTGGCGGGACTTTGGTGACTGATTCCAGCTCAAATTCTTCCATGACTGTCACCCCGACTGTTGCCGGAACTGACAAAAAAGATGTTGATCTTAAATGGTCAGCTGTTTCTGGCGCGAGTACCTACAAGGTTGAAAGAGGGTCAACCGAACTTAAAAAGGATTTGAAAACAACCGAATATACAGATAAGGATCCTCCAAATGGAACTTATATTTATACAATCACAGCTTACGATAGTGCCGGTAAAGTTTTAAAAACAGGTATTTCTGGGGCAGTTACCAAAACTGATTCTGAGATAAAAATCGCCACCGCCTCTGTAGCAAGCGATCCAGATGCCCCCGACTGGACAGACATAGTTTTCCCTCCGACAAAAATTACCAGTATCCCTGATCTTATAGTTAGAATAGGCAACTGGCTTCTTAGCGTAGTCGGCGTCTTGGCAGTTTTGGCAATAGTCTATTCCGGTATAATGTACATAACTTCCAGTGGCGATCAGACTAAAGCCGAGGCAGCTAAAAAAAATTTAACCTGGGCAATTATGGGATTATTGGTAATTTTATTAAGTTTAGTAATAGTTAATTCCGTGGGCACCCTTCTTTTAAGAGGATCACTCTAAAATGAGTAGTATTTTACCATCTGGCAATCCAGAGGAGTGGGGTTTAGGCACTATTAACACACTAATCCACAATGTGGCGACTTTGGCTTTGCTTTTGGCCGGCGGTGTGGCGGCCATCTATTTAATCATTGGCGGTATTTCATATCTGACCGCCTATGGCAATGAAGAGAAAGCTAACAACGCCAAAAAAACCATTACCTGGGCTGTTATTGGTTTAGCCGTGATAATTTTAGCTGAGGTCATTGTATCGGCGATTTGGTCTTTTGTGGCGGCGCCGGGCTCGCCTTCCCCCATATTCTAACAATCTCATTTGACATCAATTTGATTATGATATAATTTAAAATTAAGGAGGTCGAAATGTTAAATTTGATTGGAAAAGCCTATGCCCAAGGCGGCTTTGTTAATCCAAGGCTTGAATTTGTACGCAACTTGAATTTCACCAACTGGACGACATCGATTGTCAACTGGATAATGCTTGTTGCCGGTCTCATTGCCGTTATCTACCTAATCTACGGCGGTATCCTCTACATTACTGCTGGCGGCGATGCTGAAAAAGCCACCAAAGGAAGAACGGCCGTGATTAATGCTGTTATCGGAATCATTATAATTCTTTTGGCATTAGTCATTGTCAACTGGGTCTCAAACTTTGCTTCAACCGGGAGTGTATAAAAATATAAAAGATACGAAAACGCCGCCCGGCTCAATGCCATGGCGGCGTTCTTCGTGTTCGTGGACGAGGAGTGCCCTTAAGGGCACTCGACTTGGAACCGGTCTCCCGGTCCCGTACGGCCGGATTTCTCCGTCCGTACCTTCAGGTCCTGGCCGTCCACTGCCAGAACCTGATAGACGACGACGGGGGTCTCGCCGCGACTGAAGACGATGTAGTCGCCGCGGTGGACTTGCCCTTCGTCAACGACCAGTTTCATCGTCTGGCCGTTTTCCACGTGGAGGGTGATTCCCCCTAGGGCTACGATGTCTTTCCGATGGAGGGGAATCTTCTCCTCGTCGAGGGGCTTGGGGTCGAGCTGAGCGTAGAACTGCCCCACGGCCTTCTCGGCCGCCTGCTCGACAATCTCCTGCTCGATGTTGTAGCTGGAGGAATTGCCTGAGCCATAGCTCCCCCAGCTTCCACCTGAGATGTTCGTAGCAAGATCTTTGGTGACCTCGCCTGTCACGGTGTAGCCGTGGGCGTTGAGCCCCGACTCGATGTCCAGCGGCTCGATCACTAGTTTCACGACTGCCTTCGCCTCTGAGCGCTGCAAGTTGACGTTCTGCCCCGAGACATAGAAACTTCCGCCTCTATTGCGGTAGAGGATGTTCGCCGAGCCTGTCACTTGGTAGTGGTCGGTTGGCGCCACCATCTTGCCGCGCTGAACTTGCTGGCGTGACTCGGGACTGTAGCGGCCGGATTCGTTAATCCGGTCTTGGGTCACAGTCACCGCATCATACTGCTTGCCGGTGACAGCCACTTCGACTGCTCCAGAGTCGACACAGGCTTCGCGCAGCATGGCTGCCAAGTGCTCTCGGACATAGTAGCCGTAGTTCCCCTCGAGGGTGATCTTGTCAGCGTCGATTTCGATCCGGCGCCGGCTGAGGGGATCGGGCTTCGTCGCCATCACATGGCCCGCGCTTTTTTCCTTCGCGGGCGCGGCCTGGAGGCGGCTAGTCCGGCTGTCGGTTGCCGGGTGGGTGGACAGAAACTCCACCCTATCCTTTTCCTTCGGCAACTTGCGCAGTGCGTTTGGCAGCCCATCCGGGCTGTAGCCTGCGCGCGTGGCGATCTCGACACCGATCCGATCTGCTTCGTACTCCTGCTTCCGCGAGTAAGAGAGAAGCTGAAGGACTGAGGCAACAGTAACGCCTTGCTGGAAGTTGTTGTTTGCTCCCGCCAGTTTCAAGGCGCCGCCGATTCCCTCGGCGATTCTTGTGCGCTTCAGGGCCGTCTTGGTATGCCCGGCCTTAAGGTGGCCGAGCTCATGGCCCATGACACCTGCCAGCTCATCATCAGACAACTTCCGCAGAAGCGCCCCGGTGATGTAGACGTGGCCAGGGACTGCCATGGCGTTGTCCTCGCTTGCGCGAAGGACCTTCGCCTCGGGCCTGTTCTTCGAGTCTGGCTCCAGCCTGCCAACCACCCTCTGAACCCTTTCGAGCCCATTGGTGGTGGTGCCATACTGGCTGACCAGCCCCTGGTCGAGTTGGCTGCCAAGCCTCGAGAGGTCAGACTGGCTGACCCCACGGGTGGCCTGGTAGATCTGGATGATCGCGGCGAGCCTGCCGGGATCTCCCAGGATGTTCTTCAGGTCATTGGCCTCAGCGGCCAGGGGCGACAGGATTGTCGCCAGGGCGAGCGCCAGTGCTACCTGAGCTTTTCTCATCGGTCTATCCTCTCTCCTTGAGGGTGGGGTATCTATTCAGATCGCCTTTTATAGGCGAGTAATCAGGTTGTTAAGGTGTTCCAGGAGAGACTCCTGCGAAACCTCCTATTATAGCATAAAATAAGGTAAATATCAAGGTTCCAAGTACAAAAAAACAGGTCTTTCGTCCTGCTTTTTTAAGTTAAAAGTTAAAGTGAAAAAGTTAAAACTACGGAATTATTTATAAATAATAAAATACCAAAACTTTTGCTTTTTGCTTTTTTATTTTTGAATTTTTATTATTCTTTTGTTACTCTTTCAATTTCTTCTTTGGTTGTAATATGCTCGGCAACTTTTTCTAAACCATCTTCATACATAGTCTTCATGCCGAGCTTGTGAGCTGTCTCTTCAAAGTCACGTAAAGCGGCTTTTTTTCGAATTAATTCTTCAATTTCTTTCGTAGGAACTAAAACTTCAACGATTGCTTGGCGACCTTTATAGCCGGTGTTGTGACAATCGATGCAACCCTTGCCGTTACATTCTTTGTGTATTGTGCGAATTAGTCGCTGGCCGATAATTAAATTGATTGAGCCGGCCAACAAATATGGCGGCGCTCCCAAATCAACCAAACGAGCTAATGCCGAGGGTGCATTGTTTGTATGTAATGTTGTCAGCACCAAATGGCCGGTCATGGCTGCTTGTAAAGCAATATTAGCAGTTTCCGCATCGCGGATTTCACCGATCATCATAATGTCTGGGTCCTGGCGCAAGGCGCCTTTAAGAGCTTCTAAAAAGCCGGTTTTTTCATCCGGGTCAATTTGAATTTGCTCTATCCCCGAAACTCTATATTCAATTGGATTTTCTAAAGTGATGATTTTTTTCTCACCTTTATTAAGTTGCTGCAAAATCGCATATAAGGTGGTGGTTTTCCCTGATCCGGTCGGCCCAGTATTTAAAATCATCCCCTGCGGCTTGGATATCGCCTCTTTTATAACTTCTAGGGCGGCTTTATTAAAGCCAAGGCTTTCTAAATCGGTAAATTGTTTCTTTTTTGGCAAAAGCCTCATAACAACTGACTCACCGTAGGAAGTTGGCAAAGTGGCAACACGGATATCGACATCTTCATTCAAAACAGTGACGGCAAATCTTCCGTCTTGAGGATGAGTTATGTCTAACTTTAATTTTGATAAATATTTCACCCGAGCAAGTACTTGGTGATAAATGTTCATTGGTAAATTGGCAACATCTTGCAAGACGCCATCAATTCGAAAACGAATCCTAAATTCTTTTTCTTGGGGCTCAAAATGAACATCGGTAGCGTCGTTTTTAATCGCTCCAGCAAAGATCAAATCTAAAAGCTTAGTAGTTGAAACCTTAGTAATTTTTTCTTTGAGGTCTTGAAATGTTTTTAACTCTTCTTCAAAACTTTCTTCTTTCTCTTTGGTGACTTCAACCTTTTCTTCTTTAGGCGCTTCAGGGGCTAAGAGATTATAAAGCGAGAGCCCATAACGCATTGACGTTTCTGAACAATAAGATAGGGTAAATTTATTCTTGGTGGCGGCGATTAATTGATTCAAAAAAGGCTGTAAATCTTTATTTTGGGGATTATGGGTGGCAACCTTAACAATATCACCTCCCCTTAAATAAGAGATAACACCATATTTTAAGGCTTGATCTTGGGGGATGATCGACAATACTTCTGGCGCTACGGGGTAACCAACCAAATTAATATAGGGCATTTTTAATTTTTTTGCCGCTTCTTGAGCATGTTTTTCTTCATCTTCCCTGGCAAATTGTTGTAAAGTCAAATCAATATTTGGCATAGCTTGCTTTTATCATAACATATGTAAATATTTTGATTTGGCGGAAGGGGTGGGATTCGAACCCACGATGATCTTGCGACCATACATCTTTTCGAGAGATGCGCCTTCAACCACTCGGCCACCCTTCCCTCTATTTTTTTGTCTTAACCTCAATGCACCTATTCGGCTCTTCTCCGACTGAAACCGCCTCGATTCCTTTAAAATCGGCAAGAGCAACATGAATAATTCTACGTTCATAGGGATTCATTGGCCTTAGAGTTTGAGGATATCCCGACTTTTTGACATTCTCAGCTACCTGCAGAGCCAATTCCTCGAGCTCATGGGCTTTGGCTGCTTTATAGCCAGCCACATCAACTACTGCTTTAACCTGCTCCCCTGCCTGGTTGCTTAGAACCAGTCTTATGAGGTATTGCAAAGCTGCCAGGGTTTCACCGTAACGGCCGATTAAAATACCTGATTTTTGAGAATCAATATTAATCTGGAAAGTCTGGCTAATTTTGTCTTTACTTATGTCAATTTTGGCATCAGGATCTAAGGGTATAATTATTTTTTCAATCAATTTTTTTAAATCTTTCTCCTGAATCTCTAAAGTCATTTTTTCCTCCTTACAGTTATTTCTACGCCTCTTTTTTTAAATGTCTCTTCTTTTTTAGTTTCTTTTGATTCTATCGCCTCCTCCTTAATTGCCCTTACAGGCTCAAAACTTTTCTCTCGGCTGAAAACCCACCATTGCTGGACAATCGCGAAAGCTGTCGTAATAATCCAATATAAAGGCAGGGCGGCTGGTAGTTTTCCAGCGATAAAAATTGTAAAGACAGGCATAAGATAAAGCATTTGTTTAGAAATCATTGTCTGCATTTGCTGGCCTTTTTTCGGTTGAACTTTTGGAGTAATTTGCCAGCCTTGGACAAACTGTAAAATGCCGGCGATAACTGGCAAGACAAAACGTTCTGGTTTTGACAAATCAATTCCTAGAAAAACTGTTTTAATAGTTTCTGGATGGGGTGTAAATGAATACAAAAGATCAAATCGGTCGGTATTTAATCCGTTTAAAAAAACATAATATAGGATTATAAGAATTGGCAGTTGAATTAATAAAGGCAAGCAAGCCCCCAAGGGATTAATCTTATTTGCGCGATAAAATTTCATCAATTCCTGGGATTGCTTTTGTTTGTCGTCTTTAAATTGTTCTTGGAGTTCTTGGATCTTTGGCTGCAGATCGCGCATTCGTTTCTGTTGTCTGGTGGCATTTAAAGAAGAAGGCAGCAAGATTATACGAATAATAATGGTTAAAATAATAATTGCCCAAGCAACATTATGGCCAGGGATTAGCCAAACTAAAAAAATCAGGACATTAAATAATGGCTGGTAGAGAATTGTTTTTACAATTGATTTGATAAAAATCATATATTTTTAATTGACCTAATTAACCTAATTGCTCTAATCAATTTCTAATTTTTTAAATTTTCAATTGGGATTTGATTAGAATAATTAGATATTAGAGTAATTAGTCATTGAACAGGATCCGACCCGCCCTTTGCCCAAGGCGTACATCTTAAGATTCTTCTAAATCCCAGCCAACTTCCTTTAATTGTGCCATATTTGTCAATTGCTTCATAGGTGTATTGGCTACAGGTAGGTTGGTATCGGCAAAATCCTTGCTTATGAAAGACCGACATCGGCCCATGATCAAAGGACAGGGTTTTTTGATATACTTTTATTAAGGTTAAAGCAATAATTTTCATTTGAGACTAAATATTATTTTTATTAATGGCTCTAATTCTTCTTCTTGAACTTGGCCCTTAAAACTTATTATAATGTCGCTACCCCCGCTTAAAATTTTATTAAGATTCAACTTCTTAATGATATCAAAAGTTTTCCTTCTCAGGCGATTTCTTTGGGTCGCTTTTGGCGAAATTGCCTTAGAAATCACTATTGCAAATCTTGAATATTGGAGGTTGTTTTTAAGAATCCTGACTAAGAGATTTCCTTGACGGATAGATCTCCCCTTCTTATAAACTCTCTCACACTCAGTTTTTTTTAAACGATAACTTGATCTAATCATTATACTTGATGCTCAGACCGTTAATCTTTCTCGTAATTTTGCCCGACGGTTTTTTAATACCCTCCTGCCACCGATCGATTTCATTCTTTTTCTAAAACCATGGACTCTAAATTTCTGGCGATTTTTGGGTTGATATGTTCTTTTCATTTCGTCGCTTTGCTCCAAATGCCTAAAGGCAATGTAAACTATTTTATAAATTTTTGGTCTTCTCTATTATACCTTATCTTTTAAAAACATCAAGGGCAATTTTTGTTTTTAACTTTTTATTTGACGGTTGTGGATAACTTCTATATTATGAGGTAGATTGAATTGTGGATAACTTTGAGCTATCAACATATAGACAAAATCAAACAATATGTAAGAATAGAAAAGCAAGAGGCCAGGTAGTAGAAGTTCGACAAATGCTTCCAGCATTTGCTTGCCTAAAGGCGAAGAAAATGTCAAACTTTCACTACCTGGGAGGGGTATTTATGAAAAAATTAGATGAGAAAGAAACTTGGCAGGCAGCACTCGGTGAATTAGAGGTAGTTTTAAGTAAGGCCAATTATACAACATGGTTTAAAGACACTTTTATATTGGAGATGTCAGAGGAAAAGCTGACAATTGGTGTTCCTAATACTTTTACAAAAGAATGGCTGGAAAATAAATATCATCCTCAAATTTTTGACACTTTAAAAAAAATCCATCCGGAAATTAAGGAAATTGACTATTCTGTAGCCACAACAGCCTTCCCTAAATCTTCGCCACAAATTATCTCCCAAAAAAATGAGGAAACAGTTCCTTACAAAGAGCATCCGACGCTTAATAGCAAATATATTTTTGATAATTTTATTGTTGGTAATTCTAACCGCCTAGCCGCCGCCACCGCCCAAGCAGTTACTGCCAAGCCTGGCGTAGTTTACAATCCCCTTTTCATTTATGGCGGGGTGGGGCTTGGCAAAACCCACTTAATCCAAGCCATTGGCAACGAAATTATTGCCAAAAACCCCAAGAAGAAAGTTATTTATGTCCCCTGCGAGAAATTTACCAATGAATTTATCCAATCAATCTCTAGCGGTAAAATAAACGAATTTAAGAAAAGTTATCGTGATATCGATGTTTTGCTAGTCGACGATATTCAATTTCTTTCCGGCAAAGAAGGGACCCAAGAAGAATTTTTTCATACTTTTAATAGCCTGCACCAGACTAACCGCCAGATTGTCATCACATCCGACCGCGTCCCAAAGGCTATCCCCCAGCTTGAAGATAGACTCAGTTCACGCTTTGGCATGGGGATGGTGGCTGACATCCAGGCGCCTAATTTAGAGATGAGACAGGCAATTTTAAGCTCGAAGTGCGAAGAAAAAAACTATTCTATCCCTGAGGAAGTTTTGGATTATATTGCCCAAAATATTGAATCAAATATTAGAGAATTAGAGGGGGCGGTTAATCGTATTTTTTCTTATTGCCAGTTGAATAAAATCGAACCTTCGGAAGATATAGCTATAAAAGTCTTAGAAGATATCATTGTATCAAGAGGCAAAAACTTATCGGTTGAGAAAATTCTTAAAGCTGCCTGTGATTTCTTTAATATATCCCATGACGATATTCTATCCACAAGGCGGAATAAAGAATTGGTTTGGCCAAGACAGATTGTCATGTATCTTCTGCGCCATGAAATGAGCCTTTCTTATCCTAAAATTGGCAGAGAGCTTAATAAAAAAGACCATACTACTATTATTCATGGCGTGGAAAAGATTGAGAAAGAATTGGCCCGCAATAATGACCTTAGAAAAGAATTGACATTAATTAAAGAAAAATTAAATATGGCATAAGACATATATACTTAAAAATATGCACTTTAAAAACTGCTTTGTGGATAGCCTGTGGATAAATTAGCTGAATAAAAATTAATCTTGTTGATAAGCGCAAATTTATATAAATATAATTAAATAAAGATTTTCCACGATATCTTATCCACAGAATTTAACCATATTTTTCCACAAAATCTGAGGATTTTTTCCACAACATCTACATCAGTAAATCCTCAGTATTCGCAAGGCTTATTACTATTACTAATTTAAATCAATCAAAAATAAATAAAGTATTGTGGATAAAAAGCGGGGATTTAGAAAGGCAAAAAATGAAAGTTTCATGTACCCAAGAAAATTTAGCAAAGGGATTAGGAATAGTTGGCAGATCGGTCGGAATTAGAAGCACACTGCCAGTATTAAATAATATTTTATTAAAAACTGAAAAAGGAGGTCTTAAGCTTTCAGCAACTGATCTGGAGATAGGTATACATACCTGGATAGGTGCCAAGGTCGATAAAGAGGGGGCGATTACTTGTCCAGCAAGACTTCTACTAGATTATATAAATACGAATAATGATAAAAAAATTAATTTGGAAGTCAAAGACTTAACCTTACATCTTGAATCAGAGCATTATAAAGCTAATATCAAGGGTATTGAGGCGAGCGAATTTCCTTTAATTCCCGAAGTGAAAAAAGACGTAGAAATTGAGATTTTAACCCAGGATCTGTCAAGGGCAATATCTAAGACAATCATTGCTTGTGCTCTTGATGAAAGCCGGCCTGTTCTTTCGGGAGTTTTCGTCTATGGCGGTGGCGATAAATTAAAAATGGTGGCAACAGATTCATATCGATTGGCCGAACAAACGTTCCCTTTGACAAAAAAAATAACATCGGAGATTTCTTTGATTATCCCCCAAAGAGCGATGGCGGAAATTTCGAGGATTTTATCTGACGGGGCTGAAAAAGTAAAAATTTATCCCGGCGAAAATCAAGTTGAATTCTCGATTGATAAAACCTCGGTTGTTTCCCGTTTGATTGAAGGCGCATTCCCCGATTACCAACAAATTATCCCTAAAACAACTCAGACTAAATTCAAAACCAATGCGGCGGAATTTGCCAATGCTATTAAAATGGCAAGTTTATTTGCCAGAGAAAGCGCCAATAACATAAAGTTAAAAATTGAAAAAAATAAAGTCGAGGTCTTGGCGGTTTCACCGCAAGTTGGCGATAATGTTTCCGATGTCACTGGGGAAATCGTCGGCGAGGAAATCGAGATTGCTTTTAATGCCAAATTTATTATGGATGTTTTAAGCGTCATTATGAGTGAAAAAATTAATTTGGAATTATCAGGTCCGCTTGCCCCGGCAATGCTCAGAGCCGAAAAAGACCTTAATTATTTATACGTAATAATGCCGCTTAGAATAGATGAGTAAAAGTAACTTAAAGCGCAAAACGCAAAACTTAGAAGAACAACTGAAAAGAAAAAAGATTTTTTATCATTTAAGCTTTATGCTGTTGCTTTAAGTTTTAACATTTAAGTTTTAACATGATTAAAAGTCTTGCTCTCACAAATTTTCGAAACTATAAAACTTACGCCCTTGATTTTAACAATATTACAATTTTAATTGGCCCAAACGGGATAGGCAAGACCAATATTATCGAAGCAATTTGGCTGTTGGCCAGCGGCCGTTCTTGGCGGACAAATCATGACCTTGAGGCAATCTTCTGGGGGGAAGATTTTGCCAAGATTATTGGCAAAATGAAAAAAGAGGGGAGAGGAAAGATTCTAGAATTGATATTACAAAAAGAGACTATAGAGATAAAGCAGAATAAGACTATTAAAATAAACGGGGTAAAAAAGCGCTTGATTGAACTTTTAGGCCAGATGCCGGCAGTTATTTTTTCGCCGGAAAGCATCCAAATGATTGAAGGCTCTCCTCTGCTTAGAAGGCGGTTCCTCGATATAATGCTTTCTCAGGTAGATAGAAAATATGCCCTTTGTCTACTAGAATTTATGAAAATATTAAAAGGGCGCAATAAACTCTTATTTTATATTAAAGTGGGTAACTCTAAAGAAGACGAATTGGAGTTTTGGGATGAGAAATTTATCATTCTTTCAAAATATTTAATCAATAAGAGGAAACAGGCGATTGAATACTTTAATCAAAAAGTAGGCGAGACCTATCAGCTAATATCGGGCAAGAAGGAGAATCTAAATCTTTCCTATCGAGCCTCGGTGGAACCAGAAAAAATCAAAGATTATTTAGCCGCCAACCGTCGAAGGGAGATAGAGCAGGCAATAACTTTGGCTGGTCCTCACCGAGACGATTTCGAAATAATATTAGATGAAAGGGATATTACCATATTTGGTTCAAGAGGGGAATATAGGTCGACAGTTTTAGCCCTAAAAGTACTAGAGCTGGAATTTTTAAATAAAGAAAAAGGGGAGAGGCCAATTTTACTTTTAGATGATATTTTCTCCGAGCTTGATAAAGAACGCCGCATGCATTTAGCCGGTATTGTTTCGGGCCAGCAGACGATTATAACCACCACCGACCTGGATCATATTGAAAGGGGATTAAGAGAAAAAGCCAAAATTATAGAGCTCAAATGATACAACTTAACCAGTTAAAATACACCTCGTAGGTGGGCTTTGGTTAGGAAAATATCTTATCTTTTACTATCGAATATTATGCGACCGCTAAATAAACGATAGTAATTCATCGGTTTAGAGACATAAAAAGCCCCGCACCCTATGATGGGGTGCGGGGCGACGAGGCGCTTCCCGAGTCTGGCTGATGGGCTATTGTCGTTTCAGACGGCGAACGATGATAGTATCATCGTTCCACATGGTCACGAACTCCCATCCATGCCTTCGCAACTCGGGGACCAGTTCCATCGGGTTCTTGAGGTTCCCACCCAACTTAATAGGCTCTCCTGCAAGAACAGGCGTTGGCAGGCTCAAGAGGTAACCAATGCCCTCATCGTAAACCCGAAACTCATTCTCTTTCTTGGTCTTGATGAGCATGGCATACTGCCACCGGTACAGCCACCTGTCCCTGGGCCAAAGTTGATGGGCGATGATGGCCGCCACCACAACAGCCAAGATTAAAGCGGCCACTATTCCAATTATCATCCTTTCCTCCTGCGTTTAGGGGCCGCCGCCCATAGATTCAACACTCTCATTTCTGAGACAACATAGTATACCACATATTTAGGTATTTGTCAAGTCATCAATACAAACAATAAAGCATAATATTGACATTTTGTCGTAAGTTTGATACAATAACGTTGTGAACACGAAAAACGACATTTTAGAAAGCTTAATCGCCTTGGGCCTAAAGGAGAACGAGGCCAAAATTTATTTGGCAGTTTTGAAAATTGGCCAGGCGACAGTTGGCCAGGTTGCCGACTCAACCGATGTTCAGAGAACTTTTATTTATGATATTTTGGAGGAATTGCAAGATAAAGGTTTGATTTCGCAAATTGAAGAAAAAGGCGTGAAGCATTTTAGCGCGCTTTCAACGGAAAAGTTGAAAAAATGGCAGGGAGAAAAAATCGCCCGGTTTAATAGAATTCTGCCGGAACTCAAGGCGCTGGAGAAAACGGTTGGCGATCGACCCAAAGTTCAATTTTTTGAAGGCATTGAGGGTATTAAAATGGCGCTTGAGGATACTTTAAACCAGCCAATAGGCAATAAAATTTTGGCCTATGCTACTGGTCAAGGCGCTTATGAACAAATACCCGAATTTTTGGACGAATATTTTAAAGCACGGGTCAGAAAGAAGATTTCGATGCGATGTTTGGCTCCGGACAACAAAATTAATCGTGAGCACGTCAAGCACGACAAGGAAGTTCTAAGAAAAACAATTCTTTTGCCCGAGAATAAATTTCCTTTCACCAACGAGATCGATATTTATGGTGACAAAGTTGCAATTATGTCCTTGCAGGGAGAGATTTTGGCAGTTATTATTGAAAGCGAATCTGTTGCCAAAACCCAACGGGCGATTTTTGAACTGGCCTGGCTAGGGGCAGGCAGATACGACAAAAAGTAAAAAGTTAAGAAGTTATTAGTTATCAGTGTAAATTGCAATTGAAAACGACCAGTGTATGATGAGGCTATGAAAGAAACCGCCGAAGAAAGACAAAATAAGATTTTTCGAAAAATGTCAGCGGCTAAAAAAATTAAAATAGTTGATGATTTCTTTAAATTCGCTAAAGTTCTCAAAAAAGATGACAACAACTCAAAAATTTCTCGAAAAAATAAACTCAATCTTAGAACGACTTAAGATTGATTATGCCATCTCCGGCGGCATCGCGGTTTCGGTTTGGGGGAAACCACGCTATACCGCTGATATTGATATTATTGTTAATTTGAAAACAGCTGAATCAGTTGAAAAATTGGTTGAATTACTAAGAAAAGAAATAAAAAAATCATATTTAGACAAAGATAGAGCTCTTGACGCTTTTAAAAGAAAAAGTGAATTTAATTTAATCGAACCGGAATATGGCCTCAAAGCCGATTTTTTTGTCGCTGATAAATCAGAGTATTGCCAATTGGAGATAAAGAGGGCGAGAAAAAGAAAAATCGGCAGTAAATTAATCAAATTTATTTCACCTGAAGATCTCATAATTTCCAAACTTTTATGGTTCAAGGAAGGTCAATCAACAAGGCAATTGGAAGACATTGCTTCGGTGCTCGAGTTTCGAAGTGACATTGATAGGGCCTATTTGCAAAAATGGATTAAAAAACTCAACTTAGAAGAAGAATGGCAAAAAGTCGAAAATGAAAAAAATAGATGAGTTTTTAAAGCACAACCCGAAGTACAGAGCCCTACATAAGCCACTGGAAGCGGCCAAAATTTGTGATATAGCGCGATCACAATCACATAATCGTTTCAATGTCATTTCCTTCCGCGACGGGCTTTTAAGCCTTTCTGTGAGCTCGTCGGCGGAGGCCGCTAATTTACAAGCCGAAAGCCAAAAAATCATGGCTGGAATCAATATGAAAATAGGCGAGAACTTGGTGAAAAGATTGAGGCTTAAGATAGCTTAAAACTCAAAGTTCAAAGTTCAAAACTACAGCAAAAAAGATACAAGAAGCATTTTTATTTTAAGTTTTGAGTTTTTATCTTTAAGCTTTTTTAGTATCCAATATGAAGATGATCCCAGGCCTCAGGCATGGCAAATAAGCCATAGTTTTTCGGTCTAATCTTGCCGTATAACTCATTTAGTTGAGATGAGAAAGGCGTAACATCACGCGCTTCAGAATAAGTGATTAATTGGGTAACTTTATAATAATTGACATTATTCATATCTTTGGGGAATTGTAACAATTGACTAACGACCGTATGGTTATTCGCCTCTGCGGTCGTTTTGTAGCATTTAGTTGAGCCTTCACAATCGCCGCCCAAAAGCCCTCCCAATAACTTTCCGCCCATAAGGTTGTCAACAAAACCAATAATCATCAATGCTGTCATAACAGGGTTGGAAAGGCTAATTAATCCCAGGGTATTAAGGGCTAAAATTGAATTCGGGTTTAGTAAATCCTGAATGCTGTTAACATTCAATAACGTCTGAACCGCCCCGATTTGTCCCAACAATTGAGAATCGAGCTTTATCACGCCTAAAGTATCTAAAGCCTTTAACGATTCTGGCTTTAACAGATCAGTCGGACTCTTTATTTGAGTTAAGGCGTAAAGCGAGCCAGCTTTAGTCAGCTGAGTCTGCATGGCAGCGTCTGCCAATTTCAAATCGCCTAGAGCTTGAATAACTTGAGGTTTGGTTAAGTCCCAAGGACTTTGAATTTGGGTTAGAGTATAAATACTACCGACTTTGGCTAGATTATCATAAACAGCCTGGTTTTTTACTCCCAAATTGACCAAGGCATCTTTAACCTGCGGATTTGATAAATCTCTAATGTCTTGAATCTGGAGAATAGTCTGTAGGCTCCCAAGCTTGCCAATGGTATTATAGATATCAGGGTTTTTAATCCCAAGCGTTTGCAAAGATTTTTGAATTTCTGGATTTTTTACATCTGAAAGGTTACGAATCTGCAGTAATTTTTCTGCCGCCCCCAATTTGCCAAGGGCATCGTAATATTTGGGATCCTTAAGGCCGATATTTTGAAGGGCTTTTTGGACATTGGGATTTTGTAAGTCAGAGATTTCTTTAACGCTGAGCAAAGCTTTGGCACTGCCTAATTTATTGATGGCATCATAATATTTAGGATCTTGTAAGCCAAGCGTTTGCAACGACTTTTGGACTTTGGCATCCTGTAAATCTGAAAAATCGTTGACATTCAGAAGATTTTTAGCGGCCCCAAGTTTAGATAAGGTTGTTTGCCAGTCTTGGCGGTCTATGCCAAGGATTTTTTTGTCCTGGGCAAGCGCCGGATCATCAAGGTCTTGCGACTGGCCGATCTTGATAGCCGATTTTGCTTTGCTGTCAGTAATAGAGCTGGCGCCAATAGTTTTTAAGGCATCTTTAACTTGCTGGGAATCATAAGGGATTTTACCAGCAGCCGCATCAGCCAAAGTCTGGGATGCCTTATATTTAGCAATTACCTCTTGGCCATCTGAGCCAACGTTTATCCCTAGCTTGCTTAAGGAATTGATAAATTCTGGGCTAGTATAGTCACCCTGGAACTGCATAATGTTATTGGCAGCTTTATATTTGTTAATTGCTTCTCTTGTATCGTCAGTCATCGGGACGCCGAGAGTTTCAATATATGCGAGAAATTCCGGATTGGTGTAATCGCCTTGATAAGCAAGTGCCTTTTGAGCGGCTCGATATTTATTAAAGGCAACTTGCCCGTCAGGTCCGATATCGACTCCTAATTGTTGAAGATCAGTCAAAATTTCTGGGTTACCAAAATCGCCATTAAGTCTATTAATTTGATAGGCAGCTTTTAATTTTTTAACCGCATCTTGGGCCGCTGGATTACCAATATCAATTGCCAATTGCTCAAGAGTCTGTATGACAAAAGGATCAATAACCATACCGTTGCTTGACGACTGAAATAATTTGGAGGCGGTTTGATAAATCTTTAAGGCTTGTCCAGAATCACTCCCCAAATTGATACCAAATTGGCTTAAAGCGTCTTTAAACTGCTGATCAGTATAATCGCCCTCCCAATTGGCCAACAACGAAGCGGCGGTTACCTTGCCTAACATGGCTTGGAAATTTGGGTCAGAAGTGTTAACGTCTAAAATCCTTAAAGCCTCTTGGACATCTGCTCTTTTTAAATCTTCGGGCGAGGTAATTGACCTTAAGAGCTGAACCGCCTGATATTTGGAGACATTATCAAGCAATTCTTTGGAGACGGGAATGCCTGCTTGCTGGAGTAAGCTTTGAACTTGAGGATTTCTAATGGCATTAATATCCTGAAGATCCAGGTCATATAAATTTTGTAAAGCCTGGATTCTTTTTAGGCCTTTTTGGAGATCTTCGTTATCGAGGCCTGTAACACCAATAGTATTAAAAGCATTTATTACTTCTGGCTTGGTTAAATCGTAAGGGCTGGTGATGCTAGCTAAAACCGGGATAGATTTTATTTTATTAACTAAGTCCTGCTGGTCTAGACCCTGAACACCCATCTTTTTAAGAGCTTCTTTTACAGAATCATTAGCAAAATCGTCTGGTCCTTTAATTTGATTTAAGGCATCAGGCGCCTGGCCAAAAGGATTTTCATCAATTGCTTGCCAGGCGATTTTTACTGGAATATCACTGCCGCATTCGCATTGTTCTTTGACATAATCAACTTCATCAATGTCAGCTGCCAAGCCATCTTTATGAGCAGAAATATTCCTTTTAATTTGATCGTCATGAAAAGCCCCTGATTCAGGATCGACCTTAATATCCTCGTATGTCGAAACAATATGACTTATACGAATATGTTCATGTTTTTGAACAACATAATTTAAAGCGGCAGCTAATCTTTTATCAATTTCACCGGATTTGACATAATCGTAATCCCGCTGATAAAGGAAATCTAATTTATGAGAACCCTTGTTTGAGCCGCCAAAAATAGAACTTGTTTTAGCCCCTTTTTGTGTCGCCTCTATAAGGGCAATAACATTGGGGTCGTTAGCGCCGGCTCGCTGACGGTAGGTTTTACCAAAATAACCGCTAAAAGATATGCACATCAGACCGCCAAAAATTAAAAGAACAATCAGAAAGATTGCCAGACATCCAACCAAAACAGGCCAACCAACAACGCCTGCAACCGCGCTGGCAGCTGAGGCGACTGCTTGGGCGACAGCTCTGGCAGCAGCCTTAGCCGCCTGTTTAATAGCTTGTCTGGCAGCTTTTTTACCAGGCTCGGTAGCTTTGCCGGCTTTATCCTTAACGGCCTGTGTGGCCTGGTCTTTGGCTTTATCTTTGGTGCCTTGTTGCTTAGAAATCTCAACTGGCTTAGAAAGCTCATCTTTTTTGAGGGAGGGGCTAACTTGCTCCTCAGAAAGTTTCTCCCCTGATGGTTTTTCTGGTAACTCTCCTCCTTCCCTAGGACTAGCTTTCTTCTGGCCTGGTTGCCGTTCTTTTGAAGGACCTTCACCTGGCTGGCCACCAGTAACAGGCCGGCTTTCTTCAGGACCTCTTGCTCCAGAAGGTTGAACTGCTTTTATCTCCTCCGTCGTTTTAATAGTTATCTCTTTTTTAAATTTTTTTGCCATTGCCCCTCCTCAAATTTATTGAAGAATAATTTTATATAAATCACCGTCAGAAACAATATAAAGAGTTTTGCCGTCGGATGTCGGGAACAAAGCTTCGGTTTTAATAATTTGATTTAATTTAAGGTCAATTTTATCAATTTTATTTGAACTTAAATCAATTTTTTCTAATTGGTCAGAGCTTGATGTCGATGAAGGCCTATAAGCGGTATATAAGATCGAGGTATCGGCTACCTGTCCGGTTTGGGCAACAGTTGTAGCAAGGTCCAAGGCAGTTAATTTTTTAGTCTTACTATCGTAAACATTTAGTTTGTAAAACGAATTTTCATCATTTGCGATATCCAATAAAGCCTTTTTTTGATTATTGACGCTTTTTATATTGTTGATATAGATATCAGACGCTATGACCGAACTATTTTTAGAATTAATATCGAGATTATTTAATTCTGTTGTAGAAATTTCAGAAGGGATTGAATAATAAATTAGAGTGTTTTCATCTGTCCAGGCAAATCCCAGATCATCAATCTTAGTATCCAGAATTTTTTCTGCATTAGAACCATCGGGATCAGATATAGAAATATTATTAATATTATTATCCCAGTCAAAATAATGATAGGCAATTTTACTACTATCAGCAGACCAGGCAGCATTTAAAATGTTAGTTGAAAGTTCGTTCTCGGGCTTTTTATCATTGAGACTAATTAATAAAGTGTGGGCATCAAAGGCATTTTCTGGATTTGACCAATGGACTAAAGCTTTCTCCATATCCGGCGCATAAGTGATCCGGTCGACGGTATCGAAATTTAATTCAAGCCAATTTTCAGTTTTATTTTTCTCCAAATCCCATTTTTTGAGATATTTTTTATTTTGGCTAAAATAATACATTGATTTGCCGTCGAGGCTAAGCTGCGAAAACAGCACTTTTTCATTGTCTGGGTTAACAACTTTTAAGCCAGTTTGTTGTTTTCTGCAAGCATAGGTGACTATCACAGCAATAACCAAAATTATGACAATAATTATCGGTTTATAATATTTTTTTATATTGTCCCAGAGATATTCCATAGTAATCCTCAAAATTTATTTTAAAAATTCTAAAATGCCGTTAGCAATTCCTTGCGCCATTTTTTGCTGATTGTTTAGATCGGCAATCCATTTGGCATTATTATCATCAAGCATGCCGATCATTTCGATGGTGGCAGTCGGCACTTTGGAATACAAAGAACCTATTAATACACCGCCATTTGCAGCAGCTGTCGGTGAGCTCGCTTCATCTCGCAACCCAAGGTTAGTCAGGCCGGTTGCTTGGGCGACTGCGGCACTAATTTTCGTAGCAGCATCCTTTGAAGGCGCAAGTACTGAAGCAGGCGGGCCGGTGACGCCAGCGCTATTTTTACCAGTTTTGGTCGGATACTCAATGAAGAATGCTTTACTTTTGGTAGCATCGGCATGGATGCGGAAAAACAAGGCAGAGCCAGCTTTATTGGCAATTTCAGCTCGAACTTGGTTAGTAACTTTTTCATTAACTGAACTTTTTGTCATAACAACTTTTATCCCCTTACTTTCTAATATGGATTTTGTTTTCAAGGCTACATCAAATACTACTTGCTTTTCAGTAATGCCAAGACTGGGATTACTGGTACCATCGCTAACCTCCGAAGGATGGCCGGGGTCTAAAGTTACAACTTTGCCGCCAGAAGATGTTGGGTTGGTGCAGCCGGAGGTTCGATAGACTCCATAAAGATCACGGCCGCCGCCGAAAACATTGTATACCGATCGATGAGGGCCACCTCCCCGCCCACCAGATTCGTAAATAATTTCCTGAGATCCAGAAAATCCTCCAAATATTACAGCATGAGAGTCTCCTGTTTTTTGGGGCTTATCAGGATTTGATCCCATCCCAAAAAGCATAATATCGCCGGGTTGAAGAACGCTTTTTGCCTCATCAACCGATTTCGCTACACGTGTATAAAAACTTGCAGTAGCGATACCCAAAGTGTCCTTGCACCAACTATAATAACCAGAATCTGGCAGTTGCCCAGCGTCATGATAACTTCTGGAAGCATAGCCTGAACAGTCAAGGGTTATTACCCCCGTCGGCCCCGTACCTTCAGGACCGCAATGCTGGGCAGTCTTTTTATATTTTATCCCTATGTTAAGATACTGCTCAGCGGCGGACATCACATCGCCGCAACCTGCGCCATTTTTGACCAAGCCCATATTTGTGCCTGGGCCGGATAAATCGCCGATAAAAACCGCTGCCATAACAATGAGGATAATAGCAAAAAAGCCCAAAACCGCGATGACGATTATCATCCATAAATTGGATTTTTTCTTTGGCGGTGTTTGCGGTTGCGGTTCTTCGTCAGCCTGTTCTTCGTCAGCCATAAAAATTCCTAAAAATAATAATTAACCTATTGAGCAGGAGTCTGCAGCTGGCCTTGGTCTGTTTCTCCGCCCTGGTTTTGCTTGGCTTGCTGGGCAGCAGCGGCCTGCATCTCCAACAATTGTCTTGGGTCAGTAGTTATTAGTTGATCTTCGGTATATGAAGCAATAACTTTGATGGCCACATGGTTTAGACCGGCAAAAAAGAGGCCTTCGCCAACTTCACATTCCAAAAGCAAGAATTTCTCCCCTTCGGTTAAGCCGAATATAGAGGAGATTTTATCGATCGAAGCAGTGGACTGTTTCATTAAAAGTTGCATCGAAGAGTTATTTATGACCGAACGGCCATATTTGGAGGCGATAAAGTCTTCGACATCTTGCGAAATAATTGTCAGCCCCATGTAATATTTGCGGCAACGTTTGGCTAAAGCATAAAGGAATTTGCCGGAATCTTCGTGCTGCATCATCCACCAAGCCTCATCAATAATCATAATTCGTTTTTTCATATTGAAGCGGATTCTTTGCCAAACATAATTTAAAATCATATACATGCCGATAGGCCGGAGGGTTTCTTCAAGATCGCGGACTGAAAAAACAATAAAGCCGCTATTTAGATCAAAATTCGTTGGTTTGTCAAAAAGCCCTTTAAATGTTCCCTCAGTGTATTTTGAAAGGCGTTTGACCATACTGTCAGCGCCGGTCATATTTGATAATACTGACTGTAAATCCCCCAGCAAAGGCGGCTGATTTTTGTGGCTTTCCAAATCAACTGTAATATCTTTTAGGGCGTATGTTTCGTAAAGGGCTTTTTCTAAAATAGCATCTTCTTCCGGCGAAACCGTCCCTAACATTAAAGCTATTAGCCCGTGAAGCATAGTAATATTTGATCGCAAGATATCTTCGCCTGTTGCTTCGGCTTGCGCTTGAATGCCAGCTTTGGGAAGATCAAAAGGATTAATTCTTCGGTCAGAATCAAGAGAAATATTTAAATAATTGCCGCCAACTGCCTCGCAAAGCGCCTTATACTCATTTTCTGGATCGACAATAATAATATCTGTCCCCATCATCATTGAGCGCAAGGCTTCGAGTTTAACCGCGTATGATTTGCCTGAACCCGCCTTGGCGAAAACGACTGAATTGGCATTTTCCAAATTAAAACGATCAAAGAGGATTAAAGAATTATTATTGCGGTTTAAACCATAAAGAATGCCGTCATTGGAAGACAAAGTCGAAGATGTAAAAGGAAAAGTTGTTGATAAAGAAGGTGTATCAAGGTTGCGCAAAACTTTTAATTCATCTAAAGCCAAAGGAATAGTTGAGGCAAAGCCTTGCTCCATTTGCAGTAATGCCTGTTTGGTATAAATCAGCATGCCGCCGAGAGTCGATTCAAGCTGGTCGGTAATAGTATTAAGTTCGTCCTCGGTTTTGCCATAGATTGTAAAATAAAGGCCAAATTGGAAAAGCCGCATCTCCCCGCGCTGAAGAACATCGCGAAGGCCCTCCACATCTTCAATAGCAGTTTCAAGCTCAGGATTTCTGACCAGGCCCTTTTCTTGCTCAATCGCCAAAGACGACTCAAGCTGGCCGGCTTTTTTCTTAAGCTGGGTCATCATTTCTTTTGAACCAATTGGGTAGATGAACATTGAGACATCTAGGGTAATATCGTAGTTAATAATTGGCGCCAGCCAATTGGTCTGGACATACCGCGGATAAGTGAAAACAAACATCGTTCTCACAAAATAATTACCCAATTTAAGATAATTAGGCTTAATTTCAAAAGCCGGCGGAGCGACCAAGTCTAAGACAGAAGCCATGCCCTGCTGATAGGTTGGATTGACTGCTTGAGGAACTTGGTGGGCGGCTTGTTGCGGGGGGGCTGCTTGAGTTTTATCTTGCGGGATTGGTTGAGCAGCTTGCGGTCTATTTATAGGTTTTGCGGGTGGCATAGATGTATTATAGGCGGGTTGATTCGGCACCTGCGGATTAGAATTTTGATTATAATTTTGAAAATTTTGACCCTGCTGATTCGGCCTTGATTGATAATTTTGGTTTTGATTGGGTTGTGCCATTCGTTGACTATTCATTTTGGCTTCCTTGTGGATTTTTTTCTGGCGGTTTTTCAATTTCGCTCTCAACTATTGGAGCGGTTAACTCTTCATATTCTGTCAGTTTTTCTTTTACAGATTCCTCGGGATTATAAATGCCATACAATAACTCAATAATTTGTTGGGTGTTTAAGGCAACTGACCTGATGCCGACAGAGCCCAAACCTGATTGGATAACTTGAACACGCTGTTCCAATTCTTGTTTATAAGAATTAAATTCTTCAAGCGACATTTGAATTGCTTGCTGTTTGTTGCCTTGAAGCATTTTACCAGTTGGTTGAAGCTTAGGCGGCGGAAGAAACGGCACAGTCACATAAAATTTCTTATCCATAATATTGGCAATATTTATCAATTTGCCGATGAAGTCCATATAATCTTCAGTTTGCATTTTTAATAATTCATTCGTTTGTTTATTGGAGATCTCTTTTAATTTTGTTAAATACCTACCCAAATCCAATTTACGAGACTGCAGCATAATTTGGATAGGAAATTCCAACGAGTTTAGAAAATTTTGATAGGCAAAAATAATGGCGTTTTGTTCCTGCTCGCTTTTAAGCGAAAAGTTAATCGAAGACGCCAAAAGAATCGCTCTTAATTCGCCAGTCTTGGTAATAATTATGCCATCGTGAATTTCGGCGAATTTAAGATGTTCTTGGGTGCTGCCGGTTTGTTGCTTGGGGCTGCCCCATAAAGCCACCTTGTCCTCCCGGGAAGTAGAAGTTCGATTCAAAAATATTTTTCCTGTTTTTTGTCGATATCTACTTTCCCAAGTTAAATTTGTTGAAAATAATTACATTCTTTTTAGATTTTTGATGGAGCTGATAAAAAACTATCGAACTTTCACTGCCCGGCCTCCTTGAGGTTCGTTTTTTAACCAACTTTCAAAAATATTAGAAACCCGGCCAAAATGTTGCGCTTCTGCTCCTGAAAATGCTTTTGTATCTAAAGAATAAGCCAATTGCTCGAGCTGGCTTTTTTCAATCCGGTGCTTGGTTGGCAAAACTTGTTTTTTTGCTTCTTTCGGTTTTTCCAAAATTACTCTTTGGCTGGCTTGCCTTTGCCAAATTCTGATCTTCGGATTTGATAAATATATTAAGCCTGCTTTTATAAAATGCGATAGAGGTTGGTCCTGAATTTTTAAAAAGGCTAAAGCTAGGGCAATTGCTCCAATCGGAATCGCCAGGATAAGAAAAATACTGAAATGATGGATGCCAACCCATGAAAAAAGCAAATAATCTATTAGGCCGCCAACTAGAACATAAATAAATTGAATCATGGTTAAAGGGCCAATGATTTTGTCTTCCAAGTCAATGTTTTGAGGCACCTTAAATTGCAAAATCCCTCCTATAAAATAAGACTTGTTTTGTTAATGAGTCTCGCCCCGCAGATTGTGCACGACGTGACAGAACGTAGTTCTGTAAGTCAGTAAACAATTGTGTGGGGTCTTCGAGGTCAATATTTTGTGGAACCTTAAACTGCACTAAACCCTCCTTGCTACCGGGTAGTAGAACTTTGACATTTTCTTCGAAAATGTAATCATTTTGTCAAAGTTTCACTACCCGGCTAATACACAAACAAAACGGAGATATAAATTTTTTTTTATTCCGCTACAAAATTATCATACCACATTATTAAAAATTTGCCCACAATCACGTAGCTTCCAGTAGGCATTTTAACGACTTGTTTGCTGGCATTGACACTTCGACTCTTCGACTAGCTCAGAGTGGTGAGCAAGGTCGAACCACATGCTCAGTGTCAATCCTGACTTGTCCAGAGTGTAATCGAGGGAGCAGGGTCGAAGGATTGACAAACATATAATAGACGAATAGATTATTAGATGATTAGATAAATAGAGAAACTATGAAAAAATTATTTACATCAGAATCTGTTAGCGAAGGTCACCCAGATAAACTTGCCGATCAAATTTCCGACACAATTTTAGATGCAATTTTAAAAGATGACCCGCGCGGCCGGGTGGCTTGCGAAACATTGCTCACCAATGGCATTTGTTTTGTGGCCGGGGAAATTACTACCAGAACTTATGTTGATATTCCTAAAATCGCCCGCCAGGTGATAAAAGATGTCGGCTATTTAAACGCTGAGTGCGGTTTTTCCTGGGAAACCTCTGGCGTGGCAGTCGCCATTAAAGAGCAATCGTCCGATATTGCCCGCGGCGTTGATTCGTATAAAGAAAAAGGGAAAACCAGTGAAATTATCGCTGAAGATTTGGCCAATTTAGGCGCCGGCGACCAGGGATTAATGTTTGGCTATGCCTGCAATGAAACACCAGAATTAATGCCTTTACCGATTGTCTTGGCCCATAAATTATGTCAAAGGCTTGCTGAAGCCCGTAAGAAAAATATCGTCAAGGGCCTCCGGCCAGACGGAAAATCGCAGGTGACAGTTGAGTATGATGGTGATAAGCCAATAAGAGTTGTAAGTATACTAATCGCTGCCCAGCACGAGCCGGATGTCAATATCGGAAAATTAAAACAAGAAATCATCGCTAAAGTTATCAAAAAAGTCATTCCGGCGAAGTATCTTGATAAACAAACTAAATATTATGTAAATACTACCGGCAGATTTGTTATTGGCGGGCCGCAAGGAGACACGGGGCTGACCGGTCGCAAAATAATTGTTGATACTTATGGCGGTATGGCGCGGCATGGTGGCGGCTGTTTTTCCGGCAAAGATCCGACAAAAGTTGACCGTTCCGGCTCTTATGCGGCCAGATGGGTTGCCAAAAATGTTGTTGCCGCTGGGTTAGCCGAAAAATGCGAAGTCCAAATCGCCTATGCCATTGGCCGGCCCGAGCCGATGTCGGTGAGGGTTGATACATTTGGCACCGCACTTCGTCCCAAAGGGGCTTCGAGCGGCAAGCTTCTTTCTGATGAAGATATTGCAGAAGCTATCGTCAAGGTTTTTGATTTAAGGCCAGGGATGATTATAAAAGAACTTAATTTAAGAAGACCAATTTATCGACAGGTCGCCGCCTACGGCCATTTCGGACGACCGGAATTAGATCTTCCCTGGGAAAAAACTAACAAGATATTAGAACTTAAAAAGGCAGTTAAATAATTATTTTCTTCGAACTCTAGTGAGACCAGAGATCGGAATAATTTTGATATTTTTGGCGGCGAGTTTGTCCAAAAACAAATTCATGCCGATTGAGTCGGAGGAAATGTGGCCGGCGATGACAACGTTAAGATGGGCTTTGATCGCCTCGTCAAGATATTCTTCGCGGATATGCATATCAATGACCGTGCCAACTCCTGCTTTGACTAATTCAGAATACATTTCTTTGGCGCCCTCAGTACCGCCTGTAGCTAAAACAACGATTTTACCCGCTCTATTTTCCGGTGAGCCGGCAAAAATCCGTGGGCCAGCGGCATTTTTAGCGGCAATTTTATATTCAGGAATTTTTCTTAAGAGCTCAATTATCTCCCCGACTGTTTCTGGGTTTTTCCGGTCCATTAGATCCTGGACAAATTGATAGATCAAATTATCGCAAACAGTGTGCAGGTTCATGATCGGAATCTTGGCAAAACGAGCGGCATCAATCGGTCGCATGTGATTTTCTGGCGCCAATCCTCGGCTGATTCTGGCTAATCTTTCTTTCAAGATCCCCTCGGCCACATTAATCGGAATCCCGCGGGAAGCCATCATGTCGGCCTGCATATTCATAACATTATCCAAAGCCGCCAATGATGTGCCGATTGGATGGTGAGTGATGATTAGATTAATATTTTCGCCAGAAGCCTTGGCAAGAGCAATTTCTGGCTCCTCTACTTCAATGCCGGTCAAAATCGTTTTGACTGATTTATTAGGATCGCCGAAATGAAAACGAGTATCGGAATAAGGATTAGTTAAACGTTCTTTGTCATAAAATTCGTGCTCGTCTTTACTTAATTTTTGGTAAGTTTTTTTCTCGCGGTCAAGCCACTTTTCAACGCCACGTTTCCCTCGCGGGTCAGCGGCAATGCCTGTTTCCAAAGCTAAGTTGTAGATTTGTTTGATAGTCATAATATCAGAACAATAAAATATAGCATAAAAGCGAAAAAATGTAAATAGATACGATGAACCCCCGCCGATGAATCTGGCGGGGGTTCGGGTAAGCCAATGTGAATGGCTATGTGGTGGGTTGTTAGTTATGCTGCGGCAACAGCGGCGGCCGGCTCTCTGATCGCCTGGCAGCGGGAAAGGCCGAATCGGTAGAAAGAGCAAGTTCCCTCCAGACAGTAGCTGCGAGGACACTCGGGCGCGAAGACGCGGGTGTCCAAGACAGTGTAGCCTACCTGAAGTAGCTGGGTTAACGGAATCATCGAAGGCTCGACGGTGGTGGCTTTATCGCCGCCGTTCATCACGATATAGGGTTCGCCTTCGTCATCGGTTGGCATATACCACTGGGGGCAGGACTCGAAACGCCCGATGGCTTGGAGCTCGGCGAAGGTATAAGGCACGTTGAGGCCCCTTAGCGCCATCTCTACTACCCTCGCTACGCCGCCAATCTCTCGTTTCTGCTCGGCGCTGATGGTTCCGGAGAGGAAAGTGTGGCCCGTCTTCGGATTTCGTTGAATGCAGAGACTGCAATGCCCTCCCTCTGCGGTTCTGGAGAAACTGCCGACTTCCCGATGGGGACTGACGATAACGGCAACTCGATACTCGCACTCGCCGTCAGAGATTTTGGCGATTTGGGCATTGGCGAGGAACTCTTGACGGATTTCAGTCCAGAAGTAACGGTCCCGCTCATAGATGCCGCCAAGCAGTCTAAGAGCCTCGGCACTTAGATTCAAATCATCACTGCTCAGGCGGCGCAAGACGCTCATTAGGCTGGCGAGAGAAAACTTCTGGAAGAGGGCCGCCAGGGAACCATAAGTCTCCAATTCCGGCTGCAAATCCGAAGCCAGCTTCTGGACGAGGCTAGTCGTCGCTTCCTCGGTGAAGCTGAGGCCGGTCTCTTGGGACCAAGCGGAGACAACTAGGCTGAGACGGCTGTTTAGGCCGCCCGCCATTTTGCGGAGCTTGCGAGAGAAGGAGGTTGGTCCTCTTAAGTCATGAACGCGGACGTATTCGAGCAATGGCCTGAAGATGGGGCTATCGGTGATGCCGATGAATTCGGCGACAAGGTCTGATGTGCATTCAGTCAAGCATTTGCCGTGTGGATGATGATCGAACGTCGCTTCTTCTCCACCGACGTCAAGCATCAAGGTCCCTTCGGCTTCATGATCAGCAGCACTCCTGCCATCTTCCGGAGGCCCTTGCGCCCAAAACATAATCGGCGCTTTTTCGGCACCAGGGAAGACCTGGGGGAAAAGTCTGACGAGGAAAAGGGCAAAATCAGCATCAAGATCGACATGACGATGGAGGGCAATTCGGCGAACGCCAAAAACCTTGCGTCCGCCTGCCTCGTGCCATCCGTAAGTCATTGGGCAGTCTCCTTTGTCCAATAATCTCCAGAAGAGTATAACTGATCGAGTCCAAAAAGTCAATAGTTGATAGCCGGAAACAGTTGAGTTCAAAGATGCAAATAAAATATGGTCTGTAAATACAGTGCGGGGCCGCCCTGAGGGGCGGCCCCGATTGATCGTGCTACTTCTTCTTTCGCCTCCGCGCCGCCTTCGGCGCGGGATACTGCTTCTCCCCCTTCTCCTTGTCAATGGCGGCGTCGTCGTCGGTGTAGGGCCGCCGGCCCACGAGTTTGTTCTCGCGGACGTAGCTCACGAGGTGGCTGATGTCGAGTTGGCCGGTGTCGATCAGGGTTGCCAGACCCTGGAGAACATCGATCTCCTCAGGCTCGGCCCCCTCAGTCTTGGGATCCAGCCGGATGGTCTTGCGAACCCACACGTTGGCTTCGTACAGCGTCTTCATCATCAGTCGGTACGTGTCCGACGCGTAGGTCAGTTCGTAGGTCCAGCCCTGCTCCACGGCGTAGTCAACCGCCTGGCAGGCGTTCCAGTGCGGCGGTCTGGTCATCTGAAGGACCAGCCATGTCATGGCGTCCCGGACGTAGTCGCCACTCTGGTCAGAGTACTCCGCGTCTTGGTCGACGCGAAGCCGCCGGCTGGCGAGCTCGGCGATCAGGGCCTCGTAGTTGACCTGCCGTCGCTGGCGGAAGTCGGTCTCTTCGGCGGTATGGCGGCTGATGAGGCCGGTGAAGAGCGCAGCGGCCTGGAGAGCCTTCTCATCCAACAGCGGCAGGGCGCCCGGCACCGCCGTGATGATCCTGCTCTGCTCACCGGCTGGGGCTGCAGGGCCGGGGGCGAAGATGCCCGGCGCCGCGGGAGCGGCCGGTTGGGCTATTTCGGGCGTCGGCTGGGCGCCGGCGCCTCCTCTCATCTGCGCGCGGAGCTGCTCCGCGCGACTGGGAGCCGGCGGGGGAGGGGGTGCGGCGGGGGTCAGCGGTGCGGCGGCGGGGGTCAGCTTCTCGAGAAGAGCCTTGATGGCGTCGAGTTGCGGCGTGACCGAAGTCGCGATGACTTCGGCAGTCTTCTTGGCGGCAATGCCGGCCGCCTCTTCACCGATCAGCTTCAGATCCGTAATCCTCAACACATCGTTTGTTCCTGCTCCGTTTGCCACGGACGTCATCCTCCTTGTGGATGTTCTCGCTTTCTACTCAGGCCTCATCGCGGCCCGGATTTGGGCGCGACGGTCTTCGGATACGGGGTCTTCAGGCGGGCCGCCTGAAGCGGCTCGTAGTGCTGCCAAGAACTCTTCCGGACTAACCTCCCTCCTTGGTTGTGCGGCGACTTTGGGGGTCGCCTTCACCGCTGTAGTGGACTTCTTTGTCGGCCGGGTGGCCTTCGGCTTCACCGTAACAGCCTGCTCGGCAAGGGTCTCTTTGACGATCTCCTTGACGAATTCAGTCAGCCTTGGTGACCTGAGAATCGCGTTGGTGATCACCCGGACGATCTTGGTGAAGAAACCGTTCGGGAACAACCACCGGAAGTGCCGGAGTTCGTCCGGCGTGAAGGGAACCTCCTTCTGCTTTTCCATACACGCATCCTTTCCGCCTGGCGGCGAACTGGTATTCGGGATATTTAATCTACCATTGGTAGTTACACGGAGTTTAGGTTTTCAGGGTGCATTTTCAACTCTGAATTGTAACACAGGGTTTGACTTTTGTCAAGCATATATCTATGATAGATACAAGGAGGCCAAATGGCTACTTTAATTGATGATGAAAATTTAACTAAATTATTGGACAAAGACATCTTAGAAATTATTGGCGGGAAGGATCTACCAGAAGCCAAAAAGCAAGAACTCTATACCAGGATGGTGGAAACCATCCAAAATCGGGCAATTGCCCGTATTTATGACAAACTTTCTGATGAAGAGGGGCAAGGGCTAGATAAATTAATTGAGGCCAATGATAAGGCCAAAATGGATGAATTCCTTAAGTCTAAAGATATTGATCTTGCGAAAATTTTGCTTGAAGAAGCAATTGTTTATAAGTCAGAAATGATTGAATTGTTCCGGACGGCCAACAAACAATAATTAAGGAGAAATATGCCAGAAACCCCATCAATTCCTGAGGGAGGTCTTACAGGAGAGGCGCCAGAAGAAACTCCGGCGGAGGCTCCTGAAGTGCCGGAAACACCGGAAGCGACTCCCCCAACCCAAGCGCGCGAGCGCCGTGGTTGGCGGCGATATGTTCCTTGGATGGGGGGAAGGAAAGAAAATCCAGAGCCAGAGGCTCCAGAAGCCGCTGCGGCTGAAGAAGCAATGTCTAGCCATCAGGAAGTCCTAACTACTCAAGAAGCAACTGTCAGAGAGGCGGAAAAAACCGCTGGTCAAATCGCCAGCCCGGAACGGATGGAGAAATTAGCTCGTTCTAAAAATCCTGAAGATTTGGTCAAGCTTTTTGAAAATATGAATTTTCTTCAATTTCGGGAGATGCAGCTTAATGAAAAGCATGGCCGAGGAGTTGCTGGTTTGTATCGCAGATTTAAGGCGGGTGATTTTAATTTTGAAGTCACAAAAGAGGGCCAAATGCGCCGCCGGATCTGGATGGAGTTGGCTCACAAGGGAGCAAAAGCAGTATTTAATAGGAAAACAGGGATTGCTGTCGGCACAGCAGCTATTGCCAGCGTTTTAAGTGCCGGCACAGCTGCCCCGGCAGTTTGGGGGATTGTCGGCAGCGTTGTTGGCCGGGCAGGAGTCGAGGAAATTGAAAGTGCTTATGGTGATATTGCCGGCAGACGTCAAAGAATTCTAGAAGCTGATCAATCACGTTTCGAATATATGCAACAATTAGCCAAAGAAATCAGTACTGGCAATCTTTCGCCAGAGGAAAAGCAAGCAAAAATAGAAGAATTAGTTGCTGCTCGATTTAGGCCATCTCAAGAAATTGCTTGCGAGGGCCACCCATCGGCAGAACATTGGCAGCAACAAATGACAGCCGAAGCAAGGCTGGCGCAATCAGAGAAAATTTGGGAAAGGCGGGGAGATATCGGTGCTTTGGTTGGTGGCGCCACTGCCATGGCAGCAAGTTTCATACGCGGACTCCAAGGCTTGGCTGATTTAGGAAAATTTGATCTTGACGGCGACAAAATCAAACATGTGGTCAGAATCGTAGGTGAAAAAATGCAGTATGCAATTAGATGGGAAAATGGTGAAGCTATTTCACGAGCAGCAGTGCAACAAGGCAGTCGATTTTTCCATGAAATCGGGCCCACAGCAAGTTCTGTTATTCCAAAAGTTGCCGCACAAATAGGAGTGGTTTTTGGCAATTTAGCATATTGGGCCCTAAGAAGAAGGCCAGATATCACCACCAATGTCCCAGAGATGGAAGAACAAGAAGAGCAAGAAGATAAAAATGAGATTTTAAGAAAGGCAGGTGAGATGACACAAAAAGAAACAGAAGCTGCGGCCGCTCAGGAAGCAGCCGCTCAGGCAGCCCAGCAGGCTGCACAGGCAACGCTGGAAAAGCCAGCTGCCAAGCAGAGAATGGCTCAAGAGTTTGGCGAAGGCAGCGAGGCAAAAATACCCAGTGAGGGTGAGCTGTGGATTTATCGAGATGTTGGCGGTCTGGCGATCCTAAAAATAAAGAGCATTAATTGGGAAGCTGAACCTCCAATGGCAACGGTTGAAAGATTTGATTACGCTGAAGAGAAAATCGGCCAGGACTTAAAATCTTTAGGCGAGGTGCAATATAGCTTAGAAGAGATAGCTCTTCATGGCAGCCGCCAAGAAGCTTTTATCCAGCATTGGGCCGAGCCGGTTAATGAAGGCGATGATTTAGAAATTGCCGAAGGCGTGGCGATTGTTGATCAAAATGATCCCCGTAAAAAAGCAGTTATACCGGCCGGGAATTATAGAATAAGTGGCTTAGGAGAAAAAACCGGCGGCGAAGCCAATTTAGTCGGCAAAGACGGCATTCTAAAAGGCAAACGTCTTAGGGCCAATCTTTTTGACTTGGCTTTTGCCGGCGCTCGTTCAGGTGAGCCGGGTAAAGAAGTGAAGACTACCGATGAACGTCATCTTGTCAAAAATACTATCTGGCAAATAAAAGAGAATCTGGTAGCGGCTGATAATCCAGGAGGATTAAAAGATGTTGAATTTTTCCGAATAATTGAATTAGATGGTAATAATGTCCGTGGCTATGCGATTGATGCAGCCGGTAAGGCAATCGGAAGCAGAACTTTGACTGTGCCAAAAGATGGATTCTTAACTTATTTTGAGTATGGTAAAGAATTAGGCGGGGCCGGAGGAGAAGGCGGCGGCGGACAGGGCAGGAGTAGAGGGCAAAGAAACCAATAAAATATTTTAGAACTCATATAAAAGTTAAATAATACGAAGAAGAGCCCCGTCTGTGACGGAGCTCTTCGGTTCGTAAGTAAAGGGGATGTTCGGGGTTAGGCGGCGCCGGCAATGGCCTGCGCCTGGGGGTCATGGGGTGCCGGGTGAACCGCGGCGTTGGCGTTGGGTGCCGCCAGCTGGCCCGGCTGGGCCACTGGCGCTGCCGGCTGAGCCGGCTGGACGGGCGGCTGGGGGACGGGCAGGAGGTGGACACCTCCGTTGACATCAACTGCCATGACGGCGTTGACGCCCTGCCCCACCTGCTGGACCTGCGTCCGGACCGGCCACTCATCGCGGCGGGTGAAGATCACCCGACCCGCGTGGTCATAGGCCGTCTGGGTCTGCGCGCCCTGGCTGGGGCCGGCAGGTGCCGGCGGGTTGGCTTCGCCGGTACCAGCGCGCTGCGTAGCGATGCGGCTGGCCGCGGCGTTGGCCGCGAAGATGGCGCCGTTGCGCATGAACATGGAGACCAGTCCGATGGTGACGCCGGCGATCGTTGCCAGGCCGGCGACCGTGATCAACAGGATACAATACCACGGCATTTGAAACCCTCTCTCTCCCCGGTAGGTTGCCGTCGGGGCCGGCGTGGTGGTATCAGGTGAAGCGGGCGAAACAGGAGAAACAGCGTCACGGCCATCGCGGCCAGGGAAACCATCCCGACCATCTCGGCCGGGAAGGCCACGAAGCCCGCGATATCCGCGGGGACCGCGGACAGTGCGAACTGCAGGGGATTCGGACCGAGCATCCATCACGTGGCGCTCGATCTCTTCGCGTCCGGCATATGGCTCTTGAGGAGCCGCTGCCGGGGAAGGGCACGTAGCCGCAGGGGCGTCAGCCGGAGGCGCTTCCGTTTCCGGGGCGCCAGCGGTGATGACCGCCCCAGCCGGCGTTTCGGGGGGATCGGGGACGTGGCCGCTGCCCTGACCAAAGGCCAGGGAGGCGACCATCAGAATGAGCAGTGTAACCAGAGCGATCTTCAGGCGCATTGTAAGCGCCTCCTTTCGTTATGGTATATATCGTTACAGGATGGCCTCATCGGCCTCCTGGGGCACCGGGTGGTGTCAGGAGAGCCGACTGGCTCCATATGTGAACCCGCATGTTTGCAGGTGTAAAAAGGGACCAGCTTGCACTGAGCTTGTCGAAGTGTCAAGGAACATCTTAGAAACATCCCAGTATACCACAAAAAGCCCTCTTTGTCAAGGGCCTATAACGGGAGCAAATCAGCTAAATTACCACTATTATATATGAGTGTCTTTTACAAGATAATTTATAATTTCTGTATTAATTTGTTCTGGCGTGGGATTAATTGTTCCTTTTGTCTGAATTTCTTGAACAACTTTTATTGATCTTTCAATTTTTAAAATAATATCAGCAATATTGCCTAATTTTGATCTCTCTTTTAAAGAGTTTATAAATGTTGGAGTTCTGCCACAGCGGCTTATAAAATTAATAGCTTCAGCATAATTTTGTAGACCTGATTTACCGGTTTTTTGTAATTCTTCATAGCCTTTAATAAGTTGCTCAGAGATTTTTTCAACTTCAACTAAATAACTATTTAATTTCTCAGAAGGAAACTTTAAGAAATAATTAACATCAGTTGAATACTCATCGGCAATTTCCTGGGCAATCAATATCTTTATTGTCTGGAGAGCATTCCAAATGTCGCTTGCCCGCTGTTGGTAATCGGCCTGGTCGAAAGACTGTGGCAAAGCAAGGTTTGGATCAACTTGCTTTAAAGCTGCATCTAAACCTGTTGCTTGGCTTGTAGCCAGTATTCCAATTATCTGATCTTTTTTCTTAGAAGAAATACTTGCGGAGGTTTTCCCCGGGGTAAAATCATCAATCATAAGGTTCCTTAAGGTGGTCATTTGGTTATCTACTCCCAGGCCAATAATTTTATTAAGCAGACTTCGGCTGTCATATTTTTTAATTAGTTCTTGAAAAGGAAGAGCTAACATATCATTACTAAGCGTTTTAATGTCTTTGTAATTTATCGGCTCGTCAATGGGAATTTGATTTGGATTCATTTATCTCCTTTGTTTACGGTCGGTTTTCAGTAAAATGGCGTGCGTCAACAGCTCTGCTTCTTGCCGCTCGGTTCCCAGGGCTTGAAGTTAGACCCATGCCTTCATCTTCTTCAAAACGATCCAGGAAGCGGTCGACAAAATCTCTTTGAGCAACTGCTTCTTTGGTAGTGCCTTTAACATTAAGTTGCTCAAAATCAAGATTTTGTAATGCTGCTTCTTGCTCACCAGCAGTTAAGCCACCCCAATCAGCCCCAGCGGGGGTGGGCAACCCTCTACTGGTACAATATTGCTGATATTGGTTAAATGCCTCTGAGTGAACTTGTAGTTGGTTCTCAGGGCGCATGGTTGCTATGGCTTGCCTTGCAGCAGCGACTTTAAATTCTCCTCTGCCTGCCCCGTCCATTATCCGCATCATGCCGTTTATTTGATTAAGCCCCTTTGTCTCACCGTGGCGGGCAGTCATCATAATCGTATGAATAGCCCCTAATTGGATCATTGCTCCTCTGGCCTGGGCTTCATCAAGGTCATTTATTCCGCCGTTTATAGCAGTAAAGATACCTGCTCTGTTCGTTTTCGCCTCCCCAGAACCAACTTGTTTATCATCCAAAACATCTTGGTACAAAGTTGATGCTGGATTGGAAATTACTGCTGTATGGATCTCATCAGCAACATCAGGATTAATAATTTTTTGACGGCGGCCAGCTAAGTTATTTGTCAAATAATATTGTCGAAAGCCTATCTCTGCCGGTACTCCTCTTGCTGCAGCAGATGTTACCCGATCCCTAACTCTTCTCGAGGCATCCATCATCTTATCTGCTTGCTCTTGTAATCGCTCTCTCTCCTCTGGGGTTGCTGCAGTTCTGGCCTGGCGTTCTACATCTATCGCGCGATTATCCAAATCTTGTACCATAGCCATATCATAATTAGCGTTTGCTGTTTCAAATGCTACTGCCTGTGTATCAAAATATTGTGCCGTATTCTCTAGCTGGACTCTCTCATCTCCTTCAGCAGTAGTCGCTCTATATCTTAGTTGCTCGGCTGCTTCCCTGGCTTGAGTCCAAGTAACTCTCTCTGTAGCACCTGGGGCTAACTGTCGGCCATCTAAGGCATAAGTAGAATCTATCCCTCGACCAGCTTCTTTAAGTTCGTCCATAGTTTGGCGTAAATCATTATTATTTTTTGAGTCCCGCTGTGCGAGGATCTCAACATCTGATTGGGTTCTCCTAGTGGCTCTTTCTTTTACCAATGTTAGGCGGTTTGACTGTTCAAGATATCTTGACTTGACATTGACTGGTGTAGCTTCAGCGCCTCTCAAGCGGGTAATTTCTTCAATTTGGGCTTGGGTTAGATTTTCGACATTGCCTTCTTTAATATTTTCATCGCGTTCTTGTTTTTCAATATCAACTAATTCTTTAGCTCTAGTCACTTCCATTTCTCTTAGATTTTGGGCTTCACCCAGTCTTCCCCTAACTACTCTTTCCGCTTCTGCCGAGACTTGTTCAACATCGCCTTTGGCATTGGCCAAAGCAATTTCCTCTTGTTTTGTCGCTTCAGCTTCCGCACCATCTAAAATAACTCTCATATTAATATTTTCTTGAGTTTCCAGTCTTAATTTGGCTCTTGCGGATTCTTGCTTAGTCCTCTCAAAACGCTGGTCCCGGCCTTTGATTTCTTCGAACCTATCAGCCATTTGGTTTTCTCTACGCTCTTTATAATCAGCGACTCTGGCTTCGTCGAATTTTCTCCCCCTATCCATCCATTGGCCCAGCCGGGTATTGCCGTAGGCGGTTGTCAATGCACCTTTAGCAACATCTCTTTTTCGGTTATAGAAATCAGTCGCCGCTTTTGTCCCGGGCGAGACTGCTTTTTTCCCGGCTTTACTCCACGCCCCCATAACTGCTCCGCCCATTCTGAAAGGAATAATGGCGGCTAGGTAAAGGACGCCAACCATTGAGAGCAGGGCGGCAATGCTGAAATTACTAGCCGGGTAGCCTGATGCGCCCATAACAACTTTGCAGTTTTCAGCGCCGATCATACTTGCAAGCCAGATTAAAAACATTAAAACCGGTCCCATAAAAACCCACCGGACAAATTGACTCCACCATTGTTTAAAAAGGCTCTGGGTTGGTGGAAAAGCATAAAGAATAAAAGCGGCCGGGGCAACTGCTACTAGTAAGAAAATCACAACTTTTCGAATCCAAAGTAAAAATGAAAGGATGGCAATTGCGATTATCATTGCAAGCAAAATAACGATGATTAGTATCAGAGAAAAAGCTGGATTAGTAAGGAAAAATATGCCTATTGCGCCACTGCCGACGTTGGCAAGACCCATGCCGCAGAGCATACCAGTCGCCAATTGGTCAGGATTTTGGGCAAAAGTATTGATTAAAACCGATGAGGCGTCAACAATCATCCGGCAAATAAAAATCGAAAAATAGGACATAATTATGCCAAGGATTAAGAGCGGCAGAGATTTTTTAATCGCAAAAGTGTCGTAATTAATATGGAGGATATTGACGGTTGCCAGGGCGATGAGGACTAAAACAACAACAACATTGGCCAGGCCCAGCATTATTTTCCAGACAGTAAAGACCCAAGCGCTTCCGCCAGTCGTGCCCGGGAAGGTCAAGTCTTCATGCAAAGTAGAAGCGTGGGCAATTCCCGGGGAGAAATTAACATAATCGGCCTTTTTGCTAAAAAAACTGGCTATGGCGAATAAGCTAAAAATAATAATTACAAAAACAATTAATTTATTAAATTTTTTCATCTTTTGAAAGTTAAATTCCTAAAGATTTAAGAAGCAATGTTTCAATAAAGAATCCCAAAATATCACCCATCCAATTAATAATCTGGCATTGCATTTGGCAGATAGCGTGCTGAATCTGAGAAGTAATACTGTACCAATGACCTGTCGGGCATTTAGCTTCGCATTCAGAGCCTTCACCATCAGTTGGAGTAACTTGGCTATACGCGTAAGTTACTCCCCAGCAGTTTAACCAGCCATCTGTCGCATTAATACAGTTTTGTGTAGGCTGTTCTCCATTAGCCCATTTATTGGAAATATTTTCGCCCCTTTTAGTGACAGCGCCACAATCTTTGTTCGGATCAGTTGGTTTTGAATTGTAAACTTTATTAACAACATTAGTCCACCATAGATCAGGAGGATTAAACTTGATAAAAGAGCTCCCGATTCGAAAATCATCATGATAATTTTGGATGTCGCTATATCCCATAAACCAGCCCTCGTTTCTATCATTAAATCTTAGAGCAACATCTTTTTGATATTTCGGATCTGTGGGGATAAAATAAAAGAAATTTTCGCTACCGAGACCAACAACATGAGTCAGTTTAAAAGTCAAAGTTGGTCTAGTAATCCCTCCACCGAAATCATGACCAGCAATAGTAATCTCAGGGGCTGAACCGCACTTATCAAAATTTTTTAATTGCCCAGAGGCAACATCAAAATTACCTGAACTAAATTGTTGCTGGATATTAGTCAAATCGGCAACAGCAGTTTCGTTGCCGTTGATAAATTTCACATAGGTGCTTAAAGGCTTTTGATCAGAGCCTTCGGCTTTTTTAAACTCCTCGCCGCTTTGATAATATAAGCCAATTTTATCAGTTCCTTTGAGGGCTAAAATGTAGTTCTTATGACCGTCCATCTCATAGCTTTCATAGCGTTCTTTTTCCTTGCAGCCGCCGATTACTGCCCCACCGGCGACGACCCCACCTTTATAGCTTGTAGTTCCTAAAATTTCTACTGAGGATGAAGCCGAACCTCCACCTTCAGGACCTCCGGTAGCAATGGTTTCTATGCACTCATATTTCACAATCGGGTTTTTTGAATCAAGAGCATAATTTTGCGAATAGTTTTTATCTGACACGCCCCAGCCGGTTGCTTTAAAATTATGGGTCATGGTGTTACCGGATTTTTTCCAATCAACCGTGGTAAAAGTTCCCTTGGAATCTTCAGTAGTTATCTTGAATAAATCGCTGGCATCTTCTGCATAGATTTTTTTAATTGGGGAAAGAGAAAAAGAAAAGTTCAATAAAACAATTAAAAGCAAGATTAGGACATTAGTAAATTTTTTATTTATTTTCAAAACCCCTCCTTTTAATATTCAAATACAAACCTTCTAACTTCCAGGTCTGATTTTATTGTAACATGATTTTAAGTAGCTAGTATATAGTTACTCGTTACTGGTATTTGGTGATTTTTTTACTTTGATTGTTGATTTGATTAGGCCGTTTAGAAGCATTCCCACTTTACGAATTTGATAGTTTAAAGTCTCTAATTCTTCTTTGGAAAAATATCCTCTGTCGAACGAACAATAGACATCGCTTTTTAATTCTGAAAGTGAGCCTCTGGCGATGCGATAAAACTGCATTGATTCTTGAAAATTGAATCTGCCAAAAGCCTCCGCGATATTAGCGGGAATATTCCTTGAACAGGCGCGCATGTGTTTGCAAAAATTATATTTTTCTTCTGCCGGAAATTTATCGGTCAGTTTATAAACTCTATCAAGCAGGATTCTCGCTTGTTGCCAAGCATCAAGATCTTCTATGTCTTTGATTTTCAATTATTATCTCCCTCCTATACGAGTAACCGATAACGATATACTTTTTACTATTTTTTGGTTAAAAAATCGTACTTTTCTTGAGCCTTTTGGGCAGCTTCTTTATCTCCAGTTTGCTCGTAGGCGATGATGAGATATTGGTAAGTTTGGATGTTAATTGGGTCAAGTTTCTCAGCAGTTTGGATATTTGGCAGAGCCTCTTCCGCTTGATTATTTTTTAACTCGGCAATACCTAAATAAAGCCAGCCGTCGCAGTAATTTTTCTCTAAAACTGTTACTCTTTTGAAATTCAAAATTGCCGCTTCAACTTGATTGCCGTTTAGCAATTTATAGCCCGTATCCATTAAAGAATTCACATTCGTCTGGCCTTTGATTTCTTGGGCGTATTGCTTATTTAGAGCATCATTGTTAGTACTGCTTATCGACTGCCAATTGTTTTCCATGGCATTGGCATAAACTTTGCTGCCCATGAAGATAATTGCGGCTGAGAAAATTAGGATTAAAGAAATTGTGACGGTTTTTTCTTTAGACATAATTCATAATAAAATTTTCAATTACTAATTCTCAATTTACAATCAATTCCCAATGTCATAATTTTCAAATTGAAACATTGAAAATTCAATGAAAATTAAAAATTGCAAATTATAAATTAACTTTTGGCCATTCAGCATTTATCAATAATTTATCTTTAACCAATTTTTGGCCGAAAAGAACCTGCCAGATTTCCTCGGTGATGAAGGGCATGAAAGGATGAAGAAGTTTGAGGGATTGAGTAAGAGTAAAAAGTAAGATTGTTTTTGTATTATCGTCTCCGCCAGCTGGCGGATGTTTTTTGGACTCTTCAATATAAACATCGGCAAAGTCGTGCCAGACGAAATCGTAGAGGTCGTGGGCGGCTTGGCCAAAGCGGAATTGATCGAGATCTTCATCAGTGGATTTGATAATTTTATTAAGTTTTTCGAGAATCTTTTTGTCGGCGTCGCTTGCAGCCCGAAGCTTTAGCGAAGGGCTGGTTTTCGGGTTCTGCATCATTACAAAACGCGCAATATTCCAGAGCTTATTAGCAAATTTTTGGCCGGCCAAAATGGCGTTTTCATCAAACTTAATATCTTGAACGCCGGTATTGATATAGGAGAGCCCAAATCTTGTCGCATCAGCGCCATATTTATCTATTAGTTCCAGTGGATCAATGCCGGTGCCGAGCGATTTTGACATACGTTTGCCGGAAATTGTAAAAATCGTCGGATGGATGTAAACCTCGGAAAACGGCTTTTCGCCCATAAATTCGTAGCCGGAAAAGATCATTCTTGCCACCCAAAGATAAATAATATCGCGGGCGGTTGAGAGAACGGACGTGGGATAAAAGTAGGCGAGATCGTCGCCCCTCGACTTCGCTCGGGGCCACCCCAAGGTGGCAAAAGGCCATAAGGCGCTTGAAAACCAGGTGTCTAAAACATCATTGCTTCCTTCAATCGGGATTTTGTGTCCCCACCAAATCTGCCGCGAAATGCACCAATCTTTGAGATTTTTCATCCAATCCAAATAAACTTTCTTCCAGCGCCCGGGGGTGAATTTGACCTCGCCTTTTTCAACCGCCTCAATCGCCGGTTTAGCCAGCTCCGACATCTTCAAAAACCATTGTTTTGAAGGTTGCGGTTCGACCGGCCGGTTGCAGCGGTAACAAACGCTCAAAGCGTTATCAATTTCTTCTTCTTTTTCCAAGAGTCCTTCAGCTTTTAATTTCTCAGCGATTTTTCGGCTCGCGTCAGTTGCTTTTAAACCCTCAAAATCTTTGCCGGCTTCTTTAGTCATCTTGCCGTATTGATCAATAACTTTAATTAAAGGCAAACCATTTTTCTCAGCTATTTCATAATCGATGAGAGAATGGGCAGGTGTCAGACCAACCGCGCCGGTGCCGAATTTCATATCGATACTTGGATCAGAAATGACTTTAATCTCGCGTTTGGCACCAACAAAATTGACTTTGAAAGTTTTGCCAATAAAATCTTTATATCTTTTATCGTCAGGATTGACTGCCACCGCCGTATCGCCGAGTTTGGTTTCTGGCCGGGTGGTAGCGATGGTTATCGGGAAGTTTTTATCATATTTGAAAAAGTAAAGTTTAGCTTTTTGGTCTATGTGTTCTACTTCAATATCCGAAAGGGCCGTCTGGCAGCGCGGGCACCAGTTAATCACCCGCTCGCCCTGATAAATCCAGCCTTTGTCATAATAGTGTTTGAAGGCGGTTTTGACGGCCTCTGAATAGCCTTCGTCCATCGTAAATCGCTGGCGCGACCAATCACAGGAGCAGCCGAGTTTTTTAAGTTGATCAATAATAATATGGCCGTATTCGTCTACCCATTTCCAAACGCGTTTTTCAAACTCTTCGCGGCCCAAATCATGGCGGGATTTCCCTTCTTTGGCGAGCTGTTTTTCCACCACATTTTGGGTGGCAATGCCAGCGTGGTCAGTGCCGGGAACCCAAAGAGTGGGGACGCCTTTCATGCGTGAGCGCCTTATCAAAATATCCTGGATCGTATTATTGAGCGCATGGCCCATATGCAAAGAACCCGTGACATTCGGCGGGGGAATAACAATCACAAATGGCTTTTGCTTTACATCAATTTTTGGCGTAAAAGCACCAGATTTCTCCCATATACCATAAATTCTCCCCTCGGTTTCCTTGGGGTTGTATTTTGTTGGAAGTTCCTGCATAAATCTATCCTATCATTTCAAGTCTATAACTTCAAATATACCTTGACTTTTCGCTAAAAATATGGTAACATAATTGTTCGTTTACAATTTTGACCTCCATATACAATATATCATATATGTGATAATCTCTTTAGGATTTTCAATTGGGTTTTACTAGAAGAAATTATCTTTTTTTCAGCAACTTCAAAAATTCCCTTGGGCTAATTTCGAGATCGTTTAAAATTTTTCTAAGCAGCCCGCGGCCGATATTTTCGCCAAGATGAACTGGGATTGTTGTCCAGCGGCCGTCGGGATGTTTCCAAATCTGATGACTGCCTTTTTGACGGACAAAATAAAAACCACACTTTCTAACTGCTTTAATTAGCTCTTTTGCGGTTAAAGAAGGCAGCAATGGGCTCATTTAAACCTTTAACTGATTTTGGGGAAGAAAATCAATTTTAATATGGCGAGCTTCTAAGTGAAGGTCTATAGCTTCTTTCATTCTCTCGAGCGCTTGTTTATAGGTTTTGCCTTGAGTATAGCAGCCGGAAATTACTGGGGTTGAGGCAACAAAAAACCCGTCTTCGTCCTTTTCAATAATAATAGGAAAGTTATAGCGAGACATTTTCATAGTTGAATTATATCATAATTGAGTCGAATTTGACAAGCGTAGGCATAGAGGTAAGATAAAGATAGAACTAAATAATTTAGCCAAGATTTATATTAGGGCAATCTCTCGACAAGCTCGAGATAAATCTCTCGACAAGCTCCCTCGAGAATACTCGGGACAAGTCGAGATGAAGGAGGTTTGATGGATAGCCAAGAAAAAGGGGCAAGCGAAGAAGACAGAGATTTCCAGGCACCGGAAACTGGTGGGGAGATCGACGATGTCGATAAGGCGAGAAAAATGGCAGAGGCAGAAAGACCTCTCCGTGAATCATCGCTTGCGTTTAGAAAAGTCGCCACAGAAATTCGTGAGTTAGTTGAAAGAAACAAAGAAGCCTTTCCTGGCCTTGGAGAACAATTGAACCCAATAGCCGAGCGGTACGAGCGGGAAGCTGAACACCAGAAAGAATACGCTGTTGACAATGCAGAATATAGCAGTCAACTTCATGATAGATCCGAAGGCAGAAAAGAATAGTATCTATAATCTTAAATTTGCATTTGCATTTATATTTTGCCAAGAAGTTTTTTGGTCTAAGTGATAAGCGGCAGCGATCCCAATCATAGCGGCATTATCCGTTGTCAGTTCCATCGGCGGGATGTGATATGAGCATTTCCAAGGCAGGCCGGAAACGGCTTTTTTTAGTTGCTGGCGAAGTTCCTTGTTGGCAGAAACGCCGCCGCAAAGACAAATTGATTTTGGATGATATTTATAAGCGGCTTGGATGGTTTTGCCAACTAAAATATCAATCACCGTTTGCTGGAACTCTGCCGCTACTGCAGCAGAAGTTATAGGTGACAAGTTATACGTTACACTTTGCAATTCTTTGACTTGATACAAAACCGCCGTTTTAAGCCCTGAGAAAGAGAAATTAAAATCTTTTCTGTCTAACATCGACCTCGGAAGTTTGATATCATTTTCTAAAAATCCGCCATAAGCGCGATCGCGGTTATAATGTAATTTTTGATATTTCCCAGCGGCTTTCGAGATCGCTGGTCCGCCGGGATAACCGAGCTCTAAAAGCTTTGCCACTTTATCAAATGCCTCGCCAGCCGCGTCATCGAGGGTTTCGCCGAGTGTTATCATATTATTATGCGATTTCATTAAAACCAAGCCGGTGTGGCCGCCGGAAACGATCAAAATTAGAGAAGGAAATTGAGGAATCTGCTCACCAGTATCGCTCAAAGACACCGATCTCGAAATCCCCAGCGAGAATTTCGGATCTAAGCGCTCGGCTCGCTGACCATGCCGCTCGCCTCCGCGATTTGCTTTGAGGATGCTTGGTTCGCTTGGACTAAAGCAAGAATAAATATGGCCCAGCCAGTGGTTAATACCGATAATCGGTAGATTTTTGGCGTAGGCATAGGTTTTAGCGAAATTTACTCCAACCAAAAGCGAGCCGATTAATCCGGGGCCAGTAGTTACAGCAATAAGATCGATATCTTGTTTCTTGTTACTTGTTACTCGTAGTGTCTCTTCGACAACCGGAATTATCTTTTCACAATGAGCTCTCGAAGCATGTTCTGGGAATATGCCGCCGAATTTACGATGTAAATCTACTTGAGAACTAATAACATTAGAAAAGATACGGACATCAGATCCGTTTTTTTCGACCATTGCCGCCGCCGTCTCATCACACGATGTTTCGATCGCTAATATATGCATGCAAAATCTCCATTTACATTTTCCTATGTAATATACCCTAAAAATTTGTTATAATCAAGCCATGCAATCTCTTTTGCAGACTCAAGAATGGGCGGATTTAAAAGTATCTCAAGGCTGGCAAAGCCACAATCTTGACGGCATTTTTATTTTGGAGAAAAAATTGCCTTTTCTCGGAAACTTTCTTTATTCTCCGGAGGTTGATTTTCAAAATATCGCAAATTTTAATGATTTTATTGAAAAAATTCCTAAAAATAGCCGAACCTTATTTTTTAGGTTAGAAATTTTAGACGAAAAAGATACCGAAATCGGCCAAAAAATTGAGGCAGTTTTAGAAAAATATGGTTTTATTAAAGCCTTTGAAGAACTTCAGCCAGAATGGCGCCAAATAATTGATATCTCAAGATCTGAAGAAGAAATTCTCTCCCGAATGAAGCCAAAAGGCCGCTACAATATCAAAATCGCTCAAAAAAATAATGTCGACGTCGCCGAGAGCAGTAACCTAACAGCTTTTTATGAATTATTTTTAGCAACTGCCAAGCGCGAAAAATTCTCTATCCGTCCAAAAAAATATTTCCAAGATTTACTGGAAAAATTGACTGCCAAAGGCTATGCGGAAATGCTCTTAGCCAAGTATAATAATAATGCGGTTGCGGCGGCGATTATTACTTTCTACAAAGAAACTGCCAGCTACTTATACGGCGCATCTTCGAATGAGTATCGAAATGTTATGGCGCCATATTTAATTCACTGGCAAGGAATTATGAAAGCAAAAGCTAAGGGCTGCAAATATTATGATCTTCTGGCAGTAGCGCCAGAGGGGGCATCGGAAAGGCACAAATACGCTGGCATTACCCGTTTTAAGGAGCAATTCGGCGGCCGGAAAGTCCATTTGGTTGGCTCGTATGATTTAATTTATAAACCTTTTTGGTACAAATTATTTAAAATGGCGGAAAAAAGACGAAGATGAAAGATTATTTACGAAAAGTTTTACCCCGATCCTTTATTCTCTGGACTCATAAAGTCAGAGGTATTTTGGCGGCAGTAATTTATCGTTTTCCAGCAAGGCACCTGAAAGTTATTGGCGTTACCGGCACTAATGGTAAAACTACTACTTGCAATATAGTCGCCAGAATTTTAGAAAAGGCCAATTATAAGGTCGCCCTGGCGACAACTATCAATTTCAAAATCGGCCCTAAAGAGACTGTTAATAAAACTAAAATGACAATGGTCTCGCCTTTTGCTTTGCAGAAATTTCTATCAGAAGCGGTTAAAGCTGGCTGCCACTGGGCAGTTTTGGAAACAACTTCTCATGCGATTGTCCAATACCGAAATTGGGGGATAGATTATGATATTGCCGTTTTGACCAACATCACCCATGACCACTTGGATTATCATAAAACCTATGATGATTATCGCGATACCAAGGCCCAGCTTTTTTCAAATCCGGAAACAGTCAATATTTTAAACAATGACGATAAATCAATTTCCTTTTTTAGAGACCTGCCATCCAAAAGAACTTTGACTTACGGGGTGGAAAATCCCGACAATGGCCGTAAAAACCGGCCGGATTTATTAGCCAAAAAAATCATTATCGAATCAACTGGTTCTTTATTTACCGTCGTTACTCCTGACAGCCAAGTGGCAATCGAGCTTAAACTGCCGGGAAAATTTAACATTTATAATACATTGGCAGCCCTTGCTGTTGCTTACGCTTTAAATATTCACTTGGACCTTGTCAAAGCCGCCATTGAGGCAATCACGGTTATGCCTGGCAGAATGGAAAGAGTTGACTTAGGCCAGTCATTTACAGTTTTGGTTGATTATGCCCACACGCCAGATGCTTTAGAAAAAATTTATCAGACTTTGCAAATGGCTAAGAGGGCAAAAATTATTGCTGTTTTAGGGGCAACCGGTGACCGTGATAAATCCAAGCGGCCAATTTTAGGAGCACTGGCGGGCCGGTTTGCCGATATGGTCATTATTACCGACGAAGACCCATATACAGAAAACCCAGTTAAAATCATCGAAGAAGTGGCTGCCGGCGTCCCGCGTGGAGCTGATCCCAAACACCCTAAAATAAAAGGTGAAAATTTCTTTATTATTCTAGACCGTCGGGAAGCGATTGAAAAAGCTATCGGCACTGCCCATAAAGACGACATTATCATTATTACCGGTAAAGGGGCGGAAGAGTGTATGGTAGTTGGCCACGAAAAAAGGCCTTTTTCTGATCGGAAAATTGTCAAAGAATTTTTACTCAAAAGAATGGGATGAAATTAGTCCTCGGACTATTGGAATAATACAAACTATCGTATAATAGTTTTGCTGTTGTACCTTGAAATCCAACCCGGGAGGTGAAAATAGATGAAAATCGCCTTGGTTGAATTGGCCAGCCATAATAGGGTGAATTTCTATTCGCTCATCAATATGCCGCGGGGTGTTCCGAATCTGGCCGCGATTCTAGAGAAAGACGGCCATGAAGTCACCTGTTTTGTGGAGTCGATTCAGAAGTTTGACTGGAGGCAGTTGCTCGACTATCCGGTGATTGGTTTTAGCGCTATCACTTGCACCATCATTCCAACCTACAACATAATCCGGCAGTTGAGGCATGAAGGTTACAAGGGGACCATCATCCTGGGCGGGCCTCATCCGACAGCTTTGCCGGAAGAAGGTTTGCCGGCCGGTGCTGATTATGTGGTTCGTCACGAGGGCGACAAGACTTTGTCTCGATTAATCAGGGCTTTGGAAAAAGGTGAACCGGTCGAATCCGTTCTCGGTATTTCTTATCTTCGAAACGGTCAAGTCGTTCATAATGGCGATCAGGAATACTTGACAGAGGAAGAACTTTCGGCTTTGCCGCCGCCGGCTTTTGAAACCATCCGTGGCTACGAAAAAATGCGGCAAGTACCACTTAATTTTAGCCGTGGTTGTCCTTTTCGATGCAAATTCTGCGCCGTGGCCAGTATGTTCGGCGGGGCATATCGTTCAATCAGCGTCGAAGCGCGACTTCGGATGCTCCGCTATGTCAAAGAAAACTTTCCTGAAATCTGGCGAAAGTCCATCGTTTTCTTTACTGATGATAATTTCTTTGGCGACCTAAGAAGCAAAAAGGTCACCATCAGTTTTATGGAAGAGATGATTAGGCAAAATCTCATCCCGCCGAAAGGCTGGATGTGTCAGGCGCGGGTGGGAGATATTTCAGCTGAGAATGCCAATCTGATGGCCCGGGCCGGATGCAAATATATTTGTTCTGGCGTCGAGACAACTGATCTTAAAGCTCTGAAAGCATTCAACAAGGGGCAGACGCCCGAGCAGATTAGAAATTCTATAAAAAATGCCCATAGCTCAGGTATCAGAGTTGTTGCCATGATGGTCATCGGATGCGATGAGGATACTTTTTGGTCCGTCTTGAAAAGTGTCTACAGGGCTAAAACCTGGGGGATTGATTTTCTGCAACTTTTAGCCCTTGTGCCGCTGCCAGGGACGGTGCTGACCAAGGAACTTGAATCTGAAAAGCGGATCATAAGCCACGATTACGACAAGTACAATGGCCACTATGTGGTTGTGAGGCCTAAGAAAATGGGACCATTCCGAGTTTGGGCCGCCCTCTGGCTGCTTACCTTCTGGTTTTATTTTCTGACCGCCAACGGCCGGAAGTTGATGCGGGATTTCGGCAAAGAGTTTTTCAAAATGGTCCTGATGATAGGTCACCATTGGACATTCGGTTCTATGAGAAAATGAGCCAGCCCCGTGTTTTGCACGCGGGGCTTTTCTTTTTGTCAAAAACTATTGACAAAATATATATGATATGCTATTATTTAATTGTAACTTACATTGACAAATTAAGTTACTGATTGCCAGCCGCTAAGAACATAAAAGTCTTTGGCTAAAATCGTCCGCTTATTGCGGGGATGGCTAAGGGCTGGTTCTGAGACAGCAATCGGTTCTTAAATAGACTATCGCCTAAAGATTGAGAGAAAATAATTTTTGAAAATTGTCTCTAAATCTAATTAGCGATAGGTATCCCCAATGGTGGGCGGGCAAAGGATTAAATTGTTTCCTGATGCCCAAGCTGTTGATGGGGGGCCAAAGGAGGGCAGCTGGGTATTTAGAAACTCAAAGGAGGAGGGATGATCACATTATTGGAAAAATTGGGATTTTCCGAAAAAGAAGCCAAGGTTTATTTGGCGGCTTTGGAGTTGGCAGAAGACTCTGTCCAAAATATCGCTAAAAAAGCCGGTATTAATAGAGCAACAACTTATGTTATTTTAGAAAAACTGATGGGAATGGGTATTATTAGCACCTATGAAAAAGGCAAAAAAACGTACTTTGTCGCCGAGGACCCAAAAGAACTCTTAAACATTCTCAATGAAGAAAAGCAAGAAATTGAAGAACGTGAGAAAGATGTTAAAGATAATCTTAATCAATTGAATGCAATTTATAATTTACGCAAAGGAAAGCCAGTTGTGAGATTTTTTGAGGGGGCGGATGGGCTATTAGCATTGGAACGATACGGCAGAAATCTATTGAAAAAGAATACTGATATTTATACTATTACACCTATTGATCTTTTAGAGAAAAGATTTCCCGAAAGAAGAAAAATATCTGTAAGTGAACGTGTAAAGCTAGGTATCAAATCAAAAGCAATATATACACGAGAATCGGGGGCATTTTCTGATGCGGAGAATAAAAGTCAACTAAGAGAAGGGATTCTTATAGATTCTAAGAAATTTCCCTTGAATACGATAATTACAACTTATCCTGAATGGGGAATTAAAATTTTTTATTTAGATGAGAGTAGACCTTTTGGTGTTGCTATTGAGAGTAAGGAAATAGCGCAAAATATGAAAATCTTATTTGAACTTGCTTGGAAAGGCGCTAAAAGTTTAAAGAAACAATAAAAGTAGGGCGGGCCCGTAGGCCCGCCCCGTGTACTCAACTCGTTGTTGGTCAAGCACCCATGTTCGTTCTCGTGAGCGCAGAGGTGATACCGGGGCTGTAGCCCCGACTCGGATGTCGGGGCCCCCCGGTTGACGGTTTTATCCGTCCATCTGATCACCTCCCTCCGAGGCCTCCAGCTAGCGGTCGACTTTGACCAATTTGCTGATAAGCTGCCCCGGAGGGTTTTGCGCTCCGGGGTACTCTTCGAGTCCTTGGCGTTTCCGCCATTTTCCCCGTGAGCGCGATTTCATGCTCACTTCTCCTTTCGAAGATATAGGCCCTGGCAAAGCCAGGAGTTACCCTTTACTAGCGTAACAAAGGCAGTATAACATAAGATACAAAATTTGTCAATAGTTTATAACAACGTAATTAATAATAGTACTCACTCACCACATTATTAAGGGAAACATTATAATTATGACACTTACTATTAACATTATATCTCTTTGATATTATGGCTACTTTACTATTATATATATAATAATGTCAAAGACACTTGACAAAATATAAAAAGTGTGTTATAGTATTTAGTCGACGATAAAAAACGTTGACACGTTCGACTACGCTCAGTGTAAACATCGCACTTTAAGAAATCCCAATCCGTCAAGCCAGAAATGATGCCGACTGCCTACCTGAAAATGAGCAGGGAAAGCAGAAAGCATCAGCGAAGGCAAGACACTACAAAAGGAGGTGATTGGATGAGCTTCCGCGTACGCGTGGGTAGCTGGACCTGCAGCCGGCTGGTTTCCCTCTTCGGAGGGACCGTGGTGATGGAAATCGCCCGGTACGCCTGCCGCCACTGCTCGACCTGTTCAGCGCGTGTGGACTATGTCCACAGCCGGCTGAACGGTGAGGGCGAGTGGGACCGCGCCGAGGGTGGGCTGGTTGTAAAACTGGCTTACCCCGCGGATCGGGCGACGGACCCGGCTTCAATTGCAGGTTTCCTGCAGGAGAAGCTCGGCCTCTCTGTTGCTGCGATCACGGCGTGAGTTGCTCGTTGACTGAGAACAGTCCGGTCTGACAGAGGCCGTCTATCAGAATAGTTATGGCCCCAAAAAGGCCGAAAAATTCTGAAAGAGAAGCTGGCTGGAGGAAGCACTGCTCACCCCGCTGTCACCAATCTGGCGCCTTCCGGATAAAGCCGGGCGAACCCAGACTTATTATCATCAGGTGACACAATCTCCCCTCAGACAACCTCCACGACTTTGCAGTCGTGGATGCCTCTGAGTAGAGACATTGCATCTTAAAAACATAAGCCCACTTGGGGGCATAAACCCAAGCAATGCCAAACGGGTTTATCCGATTAGATTCGGCCAAAAGGGGTCGTCTCTGAACTCCGGCGGAAATGCCGGAGCAGTAGGAAAATCCAAGCCATCAGACAGGAGGTGAAGACAAATGCGTGTTATTCGGGACGCGGAATTGGCGACATGGACGTTCGTGCCAGTTTCGTCAGCGGAAGAGCAAGTCCTGAGCTCAATCGCGGCGACCGTCAAGCCCGGAGATAAAATGGGTTATAACGGTCGGAGTGATGATAGCGAAGGATACTGCGCGGTCCGCCTCCACGCCGGTGGTCACCAAGAGGACATCAAGGAAGGGAATGTCACCCGCATGGGAGTTTGGATGGGTGGCATTGACTTCGTCCTTGAGGGAAGCGACGTGGCCGATAAGCAGGAGGTTGGTTGCATTCGCGACACCTGCTTCTTCGGCACCGGCGGCCTTATCTACCTTGGCAGCATTGAGGTAGAAGGCAAGAAGGCAATCGTCGTCACCGGAAGCTACTGTAAGCTTTGCGGAGCGGCGATGATCGGTCTTCTCTGCGAATGGAAGGTCTGCGACGCGTGCTCAGCCAAGTGTTCCCACCAGTGGGAACGGGGTATGGTCCATGGCGGGAGCGCTGGCGACATTGGCGTCGGTGAATACTGCACCATCTGTGGTCGCGGTAAGCCGAGAGCTAATGGCGAACCAGAACCGTCGCAACTTGAGCGTCATCTCGCGGTTGAGCGGGAGTTCGGTGTCCAGATTATCTACAAGGACACCGGTCTGACGCCGAGCCAGATCGCCCATTTGCAGCAGATGGCTTCCGAAGACGACTAAGCTCGCTAGCCGAGAACGGCTTCCCGCCATGCAGCGGGATCCCTGAAACCGGACGTTCTGTACCAGGGAGGGAAGGTTAAACCACCTCTTATAAATACCGAAAGGTATGAAGGAACGTTTGAGGAGCGAGAGCTCTAAAAGGGAAAAAGCAGGCAGGGAAGAAGCTTGCACTATAAATGACTTTCTAATCCCGACCTGAAGCCGGAAAGTCAAAGGGTGCAGTTACTAGTGTTGGTCCGGTGGGAAACCTCCAATTAACGGGGTGATTCCGGACAACTGGCAACTGCACAGCAATCATCAGGCCATTTGGCCTTTATACCTCACCGGCATTCGGCCGGCGGACGCCGCTTCCGTTAAAGTGGTCGGTCGTCAACTACCGAACCCTAGTTGGCCGGCTGCCCCTCCGTTTTTAGGGGCAACGGGGCCCAGACACCAACCTAGTCTGGACGCTGGACGGGAGCGTTCCCCCATGGTAGCCCGGTCAAATTGCATGGGGGTCTAGAACTTTCCGGGCATTCGCCCGATTACATAGCCCGAGGGGAGAGCCCTTCGGGCTCAACCTCGAGCCATTTACAGGATAGATGGTTCAAGCGTTGAAGCACATTTACATATTAGCCATTCCGGTATGGCACTGCCGACGCCCCATAAGGGAAGACAAAGGAAAGCGGAAATACCGGCGCGGGCTTAAAGGCGATACTCGAGCCTGCAGGTGGAGTACCTGCCACACCTCCCAGAGCATCGGGAGAAATCAGGAAGGAGGTGAAAGCCATAAAGGTTCTGGTATTGGACGACCGGCGTGACGTCATCGAGGAAGTCGTGACAGCTTTGTCTGGCTTCTTCGAAGTCACGGGAGCGAAGGTAACAACGGTTGAGGAAGCAGTCGAAGCCGCCATCCTCACTGATCCCGACGCAATCTTGCTGGACATCCAGCTTGATGGCGGGACGGAAGGTGTTGAGGTGGCAGATGAACTGCTGAATCGCCGGTGTTACAAGGGACTCGTTGTCGGTCATTCCAACTTCTCCCTGAAAGAGCAGAGGCGTCTCTTGGCTCCGGTTGGAGTCAAGCACTTTGCCCTCAAGGGCTCGATTTCGATACTGCGCTGTCTTGCGGGAACTTGTTCCTGCGAGCAGCCGGTAAGGAAGTCGGGAGAGGAAGCTGGGGGAACCGATCTCCTGGTCGCGATGCGTGATGCCTTCAACAGTCAAGCCATCAAGAGAGGAATGGAAGACCATTTCTCTTGCGAGGCAGTTGGAGAAGGCGAGCGCGCCGCGGAAAAGATCAGGGATCTTAAGCCGAAGGTGGTCCTTTACGAGGCTTTTGAGCGGGTAACCGATGGTTACTCCTCAATCGTCCACGATTGGAGCCACTTGAGGAATCAAGACCCGGATCTGCCCGAGTTGCCTGATCTCGACGTAAGTTGGGTGATGGTATCTTGGGGCCAGGAGGAGAGCACGGCCAAAGAGAGAGGGCACGCGTTCATGCGTCTACCTTTCCGGTTGGCTGAGCTCCGCGAGTACCTGGAAAAACTCCTACCTCGCTGACCGAGAACGGTCCAACCCGTGCAGGGTGCCTGGGCAAGGACCAGAAAGAATGGCAACTGCACCATAACGACTAACCCTGTTCAAACAGCCATGGGGAAGTCTACATACGTGCTGGAAAGGTTGAGGCTTTTCCAGCTCAACCTCGAACCATTTATAAACTTAGATGGTTCAAGGTTGAGGAAGAGATTAGGGAGGGTTTCCTCCCTTCCTCGCACGTCTAATTCCGATTGATAACCAATTAATCGGGATTGGAGAGGTGAAAAGACTATAATCATGAAAATGATCACCTGCCTTCTTACCGGCTCCTTCGCAATGGCCCTAGCGGTCATTGTGGGGGAGACGGCGATCCGTCAACACTTCTGGCTGACAGCAGGTATTAGTCTTGCTGTCGTGCTAGGCCTGTTGGGGGTCGCTTTCGGTCTTGGTGGTTTCTACTGGATGGTAGAGATTATCAAGCGGAAGGCTCGCTAGCCGAGTGGCTCAGCCTGCACAGGGCGCCTGGGCAAGAATTAGAGGGCAACTGTGTTCAAAACGGCCTCAATGCCAGATTCAGAAAGCCATGGCGAGGTCTACATATTCACCCCGATTCGCAAGAATCGGGGGTCTCCTTGGGAAGAAGGGGCAAACTTCTCTCCAAGTAAGACTCAAAAAAGAAGGAACTACGTGTGGTTAAAAAACAAAAACAGCCCGCTAAAAAGCGAGGCTGTTTTTGTTATGGGAAAGATATAGTATGATTAGCTTATGCAAAAAAATAGGTTTGTTTTAATTGATGCTTTTGCGCTGATTTTTCGCGCTTTTTATGCCCTGCCTCCTTTAACTAATAAAGAAGGCGTTCAGCTCAATGCTGCCTATGGATTTTCGAGCGCCTTATTTTCAGCTATTAAGGAGTTAGAACCAGAATATCTGGCAGTTGGTTTTGATTTGCCAAAGCCAACCAAAAGGCATCTGGAATATGTTGAATATAAAGCCCACCGGGCGCCAACGCCGGAAGATCTGATGGCGCAAGTGCCTTATGTAAAAGAAATCCTAAAAGTTATGAATATCCCAGTAGTCGCAGTTGAAGGATATGAGGGGGAAGACATTATTGCCACGATAGTGGCAAAGGTTAAAGGTGACAGGTTACAGGTTACAGGTAAAAAACCTAAAACCTTAAACCTAAAACCTGAAACCTTGGAATTTATCATTGTTACCGGTGATTTAGATACCTTGCAGCTTATTGATAGCCAGACCAATGTCTATTCAATGGCCCGTGGAGTCAATCAGGCGGTGATGTATGATATCAAAAAGGTAAAAGAGCGGTATGGGCTTAAGCCAAGCCAATTTGTTGATTTTAAAGCCTTGAAAGGTGATCCAAGCGATAATATCCCTGGAGTACCGGGGATAGGAGAAAAAGGAGCAGCAAACTTGATAAAGCAGTTTGAGACACTTGAGAAGCTTTATCAAGCAGTAAGTCCTAAATCCGAAGCACGAAATTCTAAACAAATTCAAAATTCTAATGATCAAAATACAAAAAAAATAGCAAAAAACCTAAATATTTCCGAAAAAATGTTAAAGATATTACAAGAGAACAAAGAGCAAGCAAATTTGAGCTTTAAATTGTCAAAAATTGCTATTGATGTTCCACTTGAATTTAATTTAGCCGATGCTCGTATCCACGACTACGATCAGCAAAAAGTTGTAGCTCTATTTAATAAACTCGGCTTTAAATCTCTAATTTCACGCCTGCCAAAATCCCATAGAGCTAATAATCAAAAATCTTTGTTCTAATCTCTGCTATATTTCCCACTTTAACCGCGATCGCGCTTATATTGGGAATTAATAGTTAAAATGGATTAATTTAATCTTATATATAACAAAACCCCCACGACCTGTGACCAGATGTGGGGGGCGGGCGGGGTGAAGCCATCAGTGGAGAAGCCACAAGATGGCCTTGTAGATCAGGCAGACAACGACGATAATCATTCCTGCCTTCAAGATGGGATTCTTCCACAGCTCTTCGGCCGTGGGGTACTGCGGTCTCAGATCTGGCATCATTCTCCTCCTTGGGGCATCCGCGGTAGGTGGGGTTCTTTCGGAACCACAGAAACGAGTCTGAGGTTTTTGAACATGCTGTTGCCACCTAGGCGATCAGAGGGATGATCGTCATCTTTGCTCTTGAAGATAAGGTGATCACCGGGCTGGATCTTGAGGTATCTCTTGAGCTGCCGAGTGGCGGGTTCGTGAACCGGCGTAGTCCCGATTTCTTGGGTATAGTCGGGATGAGCTATGGTGATATAGGTGTTGCTTATGTCATCAACAGGTCTCATCCAGATGGTGATCCACTCCGCGTCTTTGTTAAAAGGATCCATCTTATGTTGTCCTTTGAGCATTTCGGTGCGCACGTAGCCACGTTGGGTCTGGACAACCAGCCAGGTCTTCGTTTCAGGGTTCGGGATGCTACGAGAGCAACCTCCTGAGGTAGACAGGAACGCCAGGAGCACTCCAACCAGCAGTTTTTTCATCTTTCCTCTCCTTGGTTTTTTCAGGTTCGTTCCGATGGGCTACCCCAGATACCTTCTCGGTATCGGGGCAGGCCTGTAAAACAGGTCTATCCATCGTGAACGCCTTATTATAGCACAACAGTAATAAAATGTCAATAGTCTAATAGACATACAATCGTTATAATAATATGATAGTATTGACAAATTACAACAATATGATATAATAAATGTAAAGTAAAATATTGACATCTCGATTACACTCGATGTAAACTTATGATAAACGAAGAATTACTTCAATCCATCGGCGTTCATAAAAACGAGGGCAAAATCTACCTTGCTTCTTTGGAATTGGGCCCGGCATCAGCGATCCAGTTAGCAAAAAAGGTTGGCCTCAGCCGCCAAATGGTTTATGTGATTTTGGACTCTCTTTTGGGAAAAGGCCTGGTAAAAGAAGTAAAAATTGATAAGCATCAATATTTTCAGGCATTAGCGCCTGAAGTTCTAACAGATAGAGTAGAGACTATTTCCAAAAAAATTAAAGAAATCGTGCCAGTTTTAAAAACCAGGCAGGCCCAATTTGCCGCGATTCCTCTTATAACTGTCTATGAGAATCCCTTGGCAATGCGCGAATGGTATCGGCAATATATAAAAGAAGTCAAAAAAGATGACGAATTGCTAATTTGGTCCACCGGCAATATTAATTATTGGTACGGGCTAGATAAAGAATTTTATGAAAAATATATGGATCATTCCGATAAGGTAGGAGCTTGGACTTATCTCATTGAGCCTGATGTTAAAGAAACACTTAAACATGATAAAATAGTCGCCAGGCCTCACACAAAATATAAAAGATTTAAAAATGCTTGGAGAACCAATGCCGAAAAGTGGATTTGGAAAAATCAGGTTTGTTTTTTAACTATTCGTGAGAATGCTACTAATATGATCGTAATTGAGTCAAAAGATTTGGCGGAAATTGAAAGGTTTGATTTCTGGCGAATATGGAATAAGAATTAAACCGTGCTAATATGATGGTGAGGTTTTATGCCCGTATATCTTATTTATGGCGAGGATAATTTCCGCGCTAAGAAAAAATTAGATCAAATAAAAGAAAAATATATTTCGGCTTCATTGGGCGATACCAATCTTAAAATTATTGATGAAGAGGCCTCTTTTGATCAAATCTCTCGGGAAATTTTAGCCATACCTTTTTTGGCCAAATCGCGCCTTGTGATTATTAGGAATCTCCTTAAGAAAGGCAAAAAAGATATCCAAGAAAAAACTGCTGGCATGCTTACTAAAATTCCCTCGTCAACAGTGGTTTTTTTCTATGAAGATGAGATCCCAGATAAAAGAACAGCCTTGTTTAAAAAATTAAATTCACCCGGCAAGGCCCAAGAAATGAAATTATTGGAAGAGGACCAATTGCGGCGCTGGATAAAAAAAGAGGTTGAAAATCGCAAGGGTACAATCGAGTCTGAAGGAGTAGCATTGTTAGCCGAATATGTCGGCCCAGATTTATGGCGGATGAATAATGAACTGGACAAACTCACTGCTTTTAATAAAAAAATAACTCGAGAAAATATCAAGCTGCTAGTTGCCCCAGAGATTAAGGCGGATATTTTTAAGATGATTGATGCTATTGGCGAGAAAAACTTTCAAAAAGCTATCAAGGAATATGAGAAATTGATTGAATCTGGCCAGAACGAACTTTATATTTTATCAATGATTGTCTATCAATTTCGAAACCTGCTTATCGTCAAAGATCTAGTTGAACGATCACGAAATCCTCTATCGCGATGGGATATCGCTAAAAAAGCCGGCATGCACCCATATGTGGCGCAAAAAACTCTTTTCCAAGCCAAAAACTTCACTATCGAAAAGCTTAAAAAAATCTACGCTATACTATTGGATTTTGATGTCGCCATTAAAACTGGTAAAATAGAAGGGAAAGTGGCTTTAGTCTTAATCATAGCCAAATTTTGTATGTAATTTTTTAAAAGGCGGGGCTGTGCATACCTGGGAACTAATTAAAGCAATTCTTCATAGCGTTGATTTTTACTGGAAGAAATTTTTTGTCCTATTGTTTTTAATCGCCGCAGGAATCGGTGGCTACTTTCTGTGGCGCTCTCAAAGTATCGGCAAAGCCGATATTCAGTTTGCCGAAACGCCAAATTATTCGTCAATCTCTCAGGTTAACTTGAATATTGATGTTGGGTCAAATGGCCAAGTGCTTATTAATAATAAAAATTCCCCGGGCGCTTTAAAAATTTATCCCGAATACTATGAAGTCAGAATCTTAGCCATCAACAATCCCAGCTCTTTTATTTCTTCATTTCGGGCAACTATGAATCTGCCGAAAGATGTCGAAAAAAATCAAGTTGAAGCAATAATTTATGGCGTCCATGGCGTCGGCTCTTACAGGGCGGAGTATTTAAATTCCAGGACACTTGTTTATCAAGCTGACAATATCTCAACCGGCGCGACTTTATCGATTGTGGCTCATTTGCCTAAAGATATCTTAACGCCGTCTTTATATAAAAAAATTATCTATAATATTACTAATGTGCCGGCACCGATTTATTTTGGGGTGGCAATTTCCTTGCCGCTGTTGGCGATGATTATTATGCTGGCGATGATTTTTAGACGCCGCCAGGATCAAATTCTTTATTTGGGCGTTTCTCCCATAAACAAGCCGCCGGATAAAACTTGTCCGGCTGTTGCCGGCGTCTTGTTGGATGGCCAAGTTGGTGGCCGCGAAATTGCCGCCACAATTATTGATTTAGCCTGTCGCGGTTACATTTATATTACCCGCAAGGGTGAGAATTTTACTTTCGGTAAACGCAAGGGCCTTAATTATATGGAATTATCAAAAATTGCTGATTTAAAACCCTTTGAAAAAATACTATTGAGTAAAATCTTTGAGCCGGAAAATTACAAAAGCACCCGCGAAGATGTTGAATGGCGGGTGGGCCATCATATTTTTTCCCGTAAAATCGCTCAAGTTTATTTAGAAATTTATAATCAAGCAACTCGTTCTGGCTACTTTATAGAAAATCCCTCGGCTGTGCATCTTCGCTGGAAATATACCGGAATTGCCTTGTTTGTTATTGGCTTGCTGGGTTTTGCCCATACTGCTTTTTTTGCCCCCGATCCAAAATTTACTCTCATATTTTGGTTGGGAGAAATTGCTGCTTCATCAGTTATTGTCAGACTTTCCGGCTTAATGCCGACCCGCAGCGCCAAAGGCAGCCGCATGCTCCATTGGTGGATGGCTTTTCGGAGCTACCTAAAGGAGCGTAGTCCAATCGAGCCAGGAACAAATTTAATGGATAAATTTGTCCAATATTTACCTTTTGCCATGGTTTTCGGCGTTGAGGTCGAATGGGCGCGCAGATTTCAAGATGAGCCTTTTACCAAGCCAGATTGGTACGATTCAACTGAACAAGTAACGACTCTTGATCGATTTGTCGGAGGACTTTTCCCCTTAATAAATTTTGTAAGTGTTATCTTGGCTAAATCTCATGAGCCAACGGTGGAGTAATTTACTTCATTGACGACACCGGCGTAGGAGAAAGGGTAAAGAATTACCCAAGCTCGGCCGATTAAGTAGCGTTTGGCAGCCACTCCCCAAACGCGCGAGTCAGACGAATTGGGCCGATTATCGCCCAAAAGAAAATAGTCCTCTTCTTCCAGTGTCCGATTGACATTCGGCAATGTTTGAAGGCCCTCTGGTAAATAAATTTCATTTAATTCTTGGCCATTAATAAAAACCTGGCCATTTTGGATGATGACATTTTCGCCAGGAAGGCCAATGACCCGTTTGATGTATTTTTTATGATCAGGGTCGCCTGGAAATTTTAGAACAACAACATCGCCGCGTCTGGGGGTGCCAAAGAGATACTGGAAGCGGTCAACTATAATATATTCACCGGTGTGGAAATTCGGCTCCATTGAAAGGCCGTCGACAATAAACAATGTTGCAATAAAAAAGTGAACCATTGATAGCAACAAGATAGCAACGATTAGCCATTTACTTAGTTCATAAAAACAGCCCGCTCCATAGAGAACTTTTTCTTTGGCCTCTTGGACTTTGACATCCGTTTGGGTAATTAATGGGCCTTCATTTGCCATCAACCCCTCCAAATAGTTTAAAGCTTAAAACTCAATTATTTCTTGGCTGTTTTCTTGGTCGTTTTTTTTGTCTTAGCTTTTACGCTTTTTGCTATTGATTTGACATTTACGTTTTTAGCTTTTAGTTGTTTAGGTGTGCCAAATTTCTTAGCCAGCCTTGATTTTAACCGAGCGGCTTTATTTTTGTGAATAATCCCAATCTTAGCGGCTTTATCAATCAAAGAAATCGCCTCGTTGACATTTTCTTTACTGACCTTTTTTAAGGCTTTCTCAAGCAGGATTCTTCGCTCTTCGTTTTGTTTTTCTTTTGTTCTGCTAACTTTCAAAGATTTTTTGGCTGATTTTGTAATCGGCACGATTGTTCCTTTCAATTATTTAAAATAAAAAATTAAAATCCAAAATTAAAAATTGAATTCTAAATATAATTTACCATAATATAGGAGGCTTGACAATAGATTTAGCATTTTGATATCATAAAGAGTCATGGAATTAACCCCTAAACAACAAACAATCGAATTGATTAAAGGATCGGGGAAAATTCTCTTGCTAACTCATGTTAATCCAGATGGTGATGCTCTCGGCTCAATCTTGGCTTTATTTATGGTTTTGCAGAAACTTGGCAAAGAAGTTATGGCTGTCACACCGGATGCAATTCCAAGCTACTACAAATTTTTGCCGTCTTTGGATATTTTAAGTGATAATTTTTCTGGGACAAAAGATTTTGTGGTAACAGTTGACACCAACAGAACCAAAGTGAATAAGCTCGGCTACAAATACTTACCTTTGGAAAACAAACTAAATGTTATCATTACACCTCAGGCTGGCTCATTTTCATCAGAAGATGTCTCTTTTTCTTACGGCTCATTTAAATACGATTTAGTCATTGTTCTTGACTCGCCAGATTTAGAAAGATTAGGGCCTTTTTATGATAATAATACGGAACTTTTTTATGAAACGCCGGTAATAAATATTGACCATCATGCCGGCAATGACTATTTCGGCAAAGTCAATTGGGTTGATTTAACTGCAACATCCACTTCTGAAATTTTAGTCGCCCTTATTGAATCATTGGCGCGGGAAAGGCCATTGCTTGATGTTGATGTCGCAACCGCCCTTCTGACTGGAATAATTGTTGATACTGGCAGTTTTCAAAACGCCAATACTACTCCTAAATCTTTTACGGTGGCGGCTCAACTGGTGGCTGCTGGCGCTCATCAACAGGAAATCATTCGCTGGCTTTTTAAGACAAAGACGCTGGCAACTTTGAAACTATGGGGGAGAATTTTGGAAAGTGTTCAAGAAGAAAAGCTTTCCCGGTTTGTTTGGGCAAAGATAAAACGGCAAGATTTTCTGGAAACCGGCGCTGAAGAAGCGGCTTCTTCTGGTATTATTGATGAGCTGTTAAAAACCGCCCCGGAAATCGATTTTGCCTTGCTTTTATCAGAAAAAGAGGACGGACTCCATGGTTCATTTAGGGCGGCGCAAGCTGGAGTTGATGTGGCCGCTATTGCCAAAATTTTTGGCGGCGGAGGGCATCAGGCAGCAGCGGCTTTTCAGATGCCAGAAGAAACATTAATTTCCAAAGAGCAAGATATTTTAGAGATGGTGAGACAATATCAGAGTCGGAAGATATCATAAAAAGCCTCGGGTCGCCCCACTCGCTTTCAGCCACCCTAGCCAACCTATTGCGCTGACGCTCCAACCGGCATTTCGCTCGGGGGCATCTCCTCGGCTTGTGGATTATAGTAAATTATGTTAAGATAATTAAGAGGATTTATGCCAAAAGTAGATTTGATAAAAAAATACCAAACCCATAAAAAAGATACCGGTTCAACTGAAGTCCAGGTGGCGCTTTTAACAGAGAAAATATTAGAGTTAGCCAAACACTTAAAGAAACATCAGAAAGATTCGGATTCGCGCCGCGGGCTTTTAATGATGGTGGGCAAGCGCCGAAGATTGCTTAATTATCTTAAAAAAGATGATCCTAAAAAATATGACAAGTTAGTAAAAGATTTAAGATTGAAGAAGTAAAATTAAATATGGGCAAACAGGGCAGGTAAGGCAAGTAAGGCTATGAAAGTTTCTTTTGTATCCTTAGATGCTTTACACGCTCTCATGCCCCTGCCCTAAGAGAAATCGAAGGGTCTAGAAGGCAAAATGGAAAAGGAGAAAGTTTTTAAGACCCAAATTGGAGGGAAAGATTTAATTATTTCAACCGGAAAGCTAGCCGAATTGGCAAGCGGATCGGTTACTGTTCGCTATGGCGATACAGTCGTTTTAGCAACCGCAGTCGTGGCGCCAGAGCCAAGAGAAGATGTTGATTTCTTCCCGTTACTAGTTGATTACGAGGAACGTTTGTATGCTGCCGGTAAAATCTCAGGTTCAAGATTTATCAAACGTGAAGGACGACCTTCGGAGGCAGCGGTTTTAGCCTGCCGCTTAATTGATCGGCCGATTCGGCCCTTGTTCCCGAAATCTTATAAAAATGACGTCCAGATTGTGATTACGGTTCTTTCATATGATCTAGAAAATCATCCTGATGTCATTTCTATCATCGCCGCCTCGGCGGCGTTGTCCCAGTCAATTGCTCCCTTTGAGGGACCAATAGCAGCGGCAAGAATTGGCCAAATTGAAGGAAAGTTCGTCGCTAGTCCGACTGAAGATGAGCTTGAAAAATCAACCATCGATTTAGTGGTAGCCGGCACCCGCGACAAAGTTATGATGCTTGAAGCAGGCGCCAAAGAAATTGATGAAAAAACTTTAGTTGAAGCAATCAAGTTTGGTCATGAGGCGCTTCAACCAGCGCTCTTGGTCCAAAAAGACCTCATTTCCCAGACAAAGCTTTCAATTGAAGAAATGGCCGAACCGGAAATTATCACTGAAATTAAAAAATATCTAGGCAAAAAATTGGCTAAAGCTGTCTATGAAGCGGACAAAACCAAACGCGAGGAACAAATTTCCGCTTTTGAAAAAGAAGTCTTAGATAATTTTGAAGGAAATTATAAACAAATTGACCTTAAAAGTGCTTTCTCGCAAGTTCTAGAAAAAGAAGTAAGAGCAGCGATTTTAGAAAAAGATATGCGGCCGGATGGCAGGAATTTAGACGAGATTCGGCCGATTAATATTGAAATAGGGCTACTTCCTCGCACCCATGGCTCAGCTTTGTTTACTCGCGGTCAAACCCAGGTATTATCAATCGTTACTTTAGGCGCGCCCGGCGAAGAGCAAATTATCGAAACAATGGAAGAAGAAGGCACCAAACGCTACATGCATCATTATAATTTTCCGCCTTTTTCGACCGGCGAAGTCAGGCCGATGAGATCAGCTTCAAGAAGGGAAATCGGCCACGGTGCTTTGGCGGAAAGAGCGATTATACCAATACTGCCTTCGAGAGAAGATTTTCCTTATACAATCCGGGTTGTTTCGGAAGTTTTATCTTCTAACGGCTCGTCATCAATGGCGTCAACCTGTGGCTCAACTTTGGCTTTGATGGATGCCGGCGTGCCGGTCTCAGAGCCAATTTCCGGAATCGCGATTGGGCTTATCACTTCAGCGGATGGTAAAAAACACAAAATTTTAACCGATATTCAAGGAATCGAGGATTTTGCTGGCGATATGGATTTTAAAGTAACTTCCTCAAAAAAAGGCATTACTGCCATTCAATTGGATACTAAGCTTAAGGGGCTAGATATTAGCATTTTAGAAGAAGCTTTAGAGCAAGCAAAGAAAGCCAATGCTGAAATTTTAGAAAAAATAACTGCTGTTATCCCAGCGCCCAAAAAAGAACTTTCACCCTTTGCCCCGCGAATCCAGACGCTTAAAATACCAGTAGATAAAATCGGCGAGCTAATTGGCCCGGGCGGTAAAACTATTCGCAAAATTATCGAAGACTGCGGCGGCAAAGAAATAACTTCAGTTGATGTTGAAGACGACGGCACAGTCACCATTGCTTCAACTGATTCGGCTATGGGTAAAAAGGCGATTGAAACAATTGAGAGTTTAACTAAAGAGGTCCAAGTCGGCGAAATTTATGAAGGACCAGTGACGGAAATTATCAAAGATCGCATGCGCGGCAATGAAATCGGCGCGATTGTCCAAATTCTTCCTAATAAAGACGGCATGGTTCATATTTCCCAAATTGCCGAACAGCGCGTTAATAAAATCGAAGATTTCCTCAAAATAGGGCAGGTAGTGAAGGTAAAAGTGATGGAAATTGATAAAGAACGCGGCCGCGTTTCGCTTTCAATCAAAGCGGCAAAATAATAGTAAAAAAACCGACATTTGACAAATGGAATTTGTGCTATAAACTAAAAATACGGAGGATTTTTGGCATTAGACAAAAAAGATTTTCAACAAATCAAACAGATAGTTGGGGAATCCGAAAAGCGGTTAACAAACAAAATCGAAACAGCGGTTGATTCTTTGGCAGTTATCACAAAACGCGGCTTTGATGCGGTTGATAAGAGATTTGAACGCTTAGAAAAAGGCCAACAGCAGATTAGAAAAGATATCTCAAATTTAGAATTTATTGCCACCGAAATGGTTCGACGCGATGAATTTATAGAACTCAAAAATCGGATAACAAAAATTGAAGCTAAAGTAGGACTATCAAAATAGGGGCCGGGTTTCGCTTTCAATCAAAGCGGCAAAGTAATAAGTTCTCCAAGATAAAAAGAGCGCCCCGACGAAAGTCGGGGCGCTTGGGGGTGGTAAAGCGGGGTTAGAAGCTGTGGATGAGGGAGACCTCAGTGGTTCCCTCCTTGAAGGAGTAGACTCTGACTTTCTCACTTGAAGTCAGCTTGTACTCGGCCATAAGGCCTTCGCCGGAGTAAGAGCGCTCGACGTAACCGAGGGATACCCGGTCAGTCGCCGCGTACTTCAGTTCCAGCTTGTGCCAGGGGCCGCTGCCGCCGTCTTCGAACAAGTAAATGCCCGAGAGGCGGTCCTTGCCTGCCCAGACCCAGCCACCAAGGCGGTTGGGGTTCTTGGCCTCTTCGGTGCCGTAACCCAACGCCAGTTCCAGTTGCGGTACTGGCGAATAGGTCAGCCACGCGTAGGCCTCTGACCAGTTCTTGCCTACCAATTCGTAGGCGAAGACGCCGAGGCCCTTAACTTCCTTAACAGGTTCTTGCAGAAGGACTTGGGCGGTGGTGCAGTTGGTCTGGGGGGCGTAGTCGACCTCAATCTGCGAGGCAAAGCAGGAGGCGGAAAGCGATAGCAGAGCAGCGATAGCAACCATAATCTTCTTCATCTGAAAATCTCCTCGCGTTTAGGCTCGCCAGCCGTAGATTTAGGTTCGGTACTCCTGTTGCTCTCCTTATGGAGGGCTTCAGGAGACCAAACCAGGTTGTTAAGATACTGCTTATCAGGTATATCTTCATCTTCTGAACAACATAGTATACCACAAAACATATCAAATGTCAAGTATACTGACACAATATATACAATAGAAATTGCAATATAACACTTGACATAAGCGATATAATAGAGTATAATAAAGAAAATGACACCAAAAATGACACATTTAGAACAAAATGAGTTATTGCAAAACCTGGGGCTGGATGAGCGCCAGCAAGTTATCTATTTAGCTTTATTGGACAATGGCCCCCTTCTTCCTCAAGGAGTAGCCAAAAAAACAGGTATAAAGAGATCTACCCTGTACCTTATCTTCCCGGAAATGCTCCAGAAGGGAATATTAACAGAAGTGACTCAGGGCAAAAGAAAACTCCTCCAGGCGGTTTCTCCTGATATCTTATTTGAAGAACAGGAGAAAAAATTCAAGGAATTAAAGGAAGGCATAGGCGAACTTTTAAGCCTATATAGGATGCAGGGGCTCAAGCCCAAAGTGGCCGTCTACGAGGGCGTAGAGGGCGTTAAAAGGGTATTTATGGATATGCTTGAAGGAGATGAGGTGAGATGCGGTTTTGACCGTATTGCCAAATATGATAAGAAAATCCTTGATTGGGTAGTAAGCTATTTTGTCCCAAGAAGGATAAAGGCGGGAATGAAGGTTAAAGCAATTGTATCGGAAGAAAAGCTTGGACACGAGTATATGGCTAGAGGAAAAGAATATTTAAGGGAAACCAGGTTTGTTCCCCTGGACAAATTTCCTTTTACTGCCTGCGAAACCTGGGTTTATGGAAATAAAATCTCCTTTATGACCATTAAAGAAAATGGCCCCCTGATGGGGGTGATTATTGAGTCTAAAGATTTAGCGCAGAACTTAAAAGCCCTCTTTGAACTGGCTTGGGAAGGGGCGGAAAAGTATCAGAAGGCGGGAAAATAAAAGTTCTCAAGATACGAAAAGAGCCCCGCGCTGTGCGCGGGGCTCTTGGGAATGGAGCTCAGCTCATATCATCTAGCTCCTGGCGGAGCACCTCCACTATCTCTTTAACCGAGGCTCCCACGAGTTGAGCCACTACCATCCAGGAGGATGGTGTGAGGTGGGTTGTGTAGTACAGAATCGCTTTCCTGTCCTCTCCTGTAAGCGTGATGTTTTGCTCTCGGAGTTGCTCGAGCCCCTTTTCGAAGTGGGCTCGAATCTGCTCCTGGGTAAATCCGGAAAGATGCCCGGCTTCCTCCAGTAGAGCTGAGATAACCTTATCGTTACCGATCATCCTAGACATCGAACTCTCTCCTTGTTTGTATTTCCACCCCTCAGTCTCCATCCATGGAAACTAGGGGGTGGAGCCGAGATCTATCGACCTCGGCTCTTCCGTTGACAGTGCTCGATGTAGACTTCGTAAAGCCTATCGAGCGAAAGGTCATCTCCATCCCAAGCTTGACCCAGCGTCCAGGCTATCTGAGGGATGCCATCAAGGGCATGCTCCCTCGCAGCCTTTCCATTGAACGCAAAACCCACATTAGTGATCCAGAGATCTCCCTGATCTCCTCGCAGGGACAATTGAGACCAACCTGCGATCCTGGGGCCGTAGAGGAGATCCAGAGCTTCCTCTGTCCGCTCGCGCTCCTTCTCAGCCTCAGGGTCACCTTTTCTTATGGCAAGGTAGCTTATACCCAGCGCTTTGAGCATTGCCTCCCAATCGAGATGGTGGAACTGCTCTCGGGTATACGATGGCATTGTTTCCCTCCTTGGGAATTCGTCCGACAGGTTCAGGGTGAAACCCTTTCCTATCGTGACATCACATTATAGTATAATGTATTAAAAATGTCAAGTATTTTAACATAAGAATGGCTATTGACAGCAAATACTTCCTATGATATAATAAATGTGTGGAAAATACACTCATAAGCCAAAACATAAGAACACTGATTAACCTGGGTTTAGAGGACAAAGAAGCCGAGATCTATTTGGCGGCTTTAAAAACTGGGGGTGGCACGATTATGGAGCTTGCCCGTACTGGCCAGATCGAAAGAACCGGGATCTATTATCATGTTGATAAATTAATCAAAGCAGGGCTCATCAAAGAAGTCCAAAAAGGCAAAAGAAAGATTTATCTGCCAGCCGACCCAAACAGGTTAAAAACAATTCTTGCCCAAAAAGAGCAGAATCTTAAAAAAACCTTGCCTGAACTGGAAAAGATATTTACGGCTCAAACCAGCAAATCGGTTTCTTCCTATTATCAGGGAAAAGACGGCATTATTAACCTTTATGAGCAGCTTTATGAGATCGCAAGCTCAATGAAGTCGCCTGAGGATAAATATTATATTTTTGGCCACTCCTTCGAGGCTTATGAAGCCCTGCCCGATTTTTTCCCTGAATACATCCAAAAGAGGGCGAAACTGCCGATTTCGACCAAAATAATTCTGCCTTCTTCAGAAAAGCCGGATAAAAGGATTCTAAAAAGAGCAGCCGATCCGATTGTCGTGGCAAAATATAACTTGCATATTAAAGAGAGAAAATATCTGGATAAAAAATATGAGTACCCCGGAACAACCTTGATTTTGGGCGACTATGTGGCAACGATTGATTTTCGAACCTATTTTGGCACTTTAATCCAAAATAAAAATCTCGCCCAGACCTGGAGAATGTTTTTCGAGTTTATTTGGGATAGTTTGAAGTAGTTCTCAAGATACGAAAAAACGGCGGCGCGAAAGCGCTGCCGTCTGGGTTTGGTCATGTGTCTTTAGGTTATGGCTGTTGGGCTAGGTCTGTGCCCGGAGCTTCGGCCGTCTTCCTGGACGGTCTTTCCGGGGCAGCCCGTAGAACCGCAGGATGTTTTCAGATCCACCCTTAGGTCTATGTTCGTTGATCTGAGCGAGCCGCCACTTGAGGATGTCTGAAGCTGTTGCGTCAGCCACCCAGGCGGCTGTGACAACCAACAGTTCCTCGGTGTGTGGCGAGTAGAAGACCGTAATATCACGTCCGCCCGGGGGCTCGTAACAGATAACGATGTGTTCAATCCAGGTGACTCCCGCTTCTCGCACCTCCCGGAAATAATGGGATTGCTTCAGAAACTGTCTTTCGGACGTAATGACGGTCAGCTTGTCAGCGCAATAGATGGCCGCCAACAGATCGAAGCCGCAGGTAGAGGAGGGATCGTCTTTTCTTGTCCAGAGGATAAGCGGCTTCTCGGGGCTATTAGTGATTTCGATCTCATGCCGTTCCATCTTAACTTCTGTACCGAGCATTGTAGGGTCCTTGTCGTTCTGCCTGTCTTTCGCTCAGGACTTACGAACCACATCTTGAGTCAAACAATAGCATATTCACGATGGGAAGGAAAGTGTAGGAATAATACGAAAAGAGCCCCGCCGAATGGCGGGGCGTCTGGGTAGTAGTTAGGCTCGGGCAAGGGCGAGACAGAAGTCTCGCATCTTTTCGATTGTAGCAATTGAACTTCGGGCTGCTTCGGGATCAAAGATGATCCCGCGGAGGACTATTTTGATGTAGGCAACTGCTTGGAGTAGTCCTGGGATGGTTTGTGCTTTCTCATCCAATAGCTTGCAACACAAGAGGGCGTCGCGGACATGAATTGTCTGAGCCGGGTCAACTAAAGCGATTGGAGAAAAGTTCCTATCGAACCAAGCAATCAGCTTGTCAATAGCCTCAACGATTTGATCTGGCATGGCAAGTCGGCCCAAGCGGATATGATCCAGTTCGCAGGCGGCATAAGTTTTCACTTCAATGCGCTCCTGATCCTCGAGTGAAGGCGGCGATTGACCGTTCAGCGCAGAAACCATTGGTCATCCTCCTCGGTATGGTACAACTAAAATAACAAAATCCTCTACAAAAAGCAAATTTTTGACATATAAGTTATAATAACGATATGAAATTAACTATTTTAGGTTCCGGGACTTATCAGCCAGAACTACATTAAACTCTAAGCACTAAATACTAAACTCTAAACAAACTCAAATGACCGAAATCAAAAATCCAAAACAATATGACCTAGAAGAAAGGACTTTGAAATTCAGTAAATCTGTTATTGAGTTTTGTAATAAATTACCTAAAACTTTGGCTAATATTGAGATAATCAAGCAACTTATCAGATCTGCAGGTTCTATCGGAGCAAACTATATTGAAGCCAATGAATCTTTGAGCAAAAAGGATTTCGTGATGCGAGTCAAAATATGCCGCAAGGAAGCTAAAGAAACCAGATATTGGCTTGTTTTGTCACAAGTAAGGGAATCAGATAAGCAGAATTTAATTAAAGAAACAAATGAGCTGATGAAGATTTTCGGCGCCATTCTGGAGAAATGTAAATAGTTTAAATTTTTGAGATTTGAATTTATAATTTATTTAGAATTTAGAGTTTAGAAATTAGGATTTATTATGAGATTAACTATCCTAGGGAGTGGTACATATCAACCTGAATTAGAACGCCATGGCTCGGCTTATTTAATCGAGACAGAAAATCCGCCAGCTGGCGGAAAAATCTGCTTTGATTTTGGCAGAGGGGCGATTGAGCAGTTATTAAAAGTGGGAATTCAAATAACAGAGATTGGTGCAATTTTTATATCTCATTGGCATAGCGACCATATTGCCGATTTAACCTCCTTGCTCCATTACACCACTGCTCCTCTTCCAGATAAACTCTCAAATATACCCGCCAGGAAAAATCCTTTGAAAATCTACGGGCCAGAAGGAACTTTAGAAAATATCAAGAAACTTTTGCAAATTATCCATTATGGTGATGATTCTCTCAACAACATCGAGGTGAAAGAAATCGCCGAAGATAAAATTGCGGGTGATGGTTGGACAGTTTGGTCGTATCCGACTGTCCATAATGCTGATTCGAAACCCATATGTTATCGGCTGGAATCTGAAGGGAAAGTTTTTGCCTACTCTGGTGATTCGATCGCTTCGGACAGCCTCAAAAAAGCGGTCAAAGACGCGGATTTGGCGGTGATTGAGGCCGGTTGGCCGTCGGAAGTAAATCCGAAAACGCACATGACCGGTCAAAAAGCAGGTAAAATCGCTCAAGATGAAGGCGTAAAAAAGTTAATCATTACCCATATGTCACCCTATTTCTTGAAAAATTTTGATCCAATAAAGGAAACCAAAGAGACTTTTTCCGGTGAAGTAATTTTAGCCAAAGATCTTTTGGAAATTGAGGTTTAATAGAAAACGGCGGCCTAGTACTTTAGGCCGCCGGTGCGATCGCTCTGAAACGAGGATGATTTTTTCGGAGAAGCACAACCTGTCTTTGCGGGATCATGATCGGATCTGTTCCTTGGTTGGTTTTGTGTCCGTTGGCGACTTCCTTGCCCGAGAGGATGCCGCGGCGGAGGAAACGATAGACGGCGCAATTGGTCATGCCAAGGAGTTCGGCGGCATCGAGAACTGAAAGAAGGCGTTCTCCTTTCTGGACGGCCGCTTGAGCCAGCTGGAAATTTGGCTTGGCCCAAGCGGGACAGGTCTTCTCATCGAATGGGTCGACGGCTGTATATCGGCGGGAGGAAAGATACTGTTTGCTGCAGGGGGTGGAGCAGGTTACCCGGCCTTGCCTTGAGGGGATGAACATCCTTCCACAGGCCAGGCATTGCCTCTTGACCTTTTTCTCAATGAATCCCCTAAGCTTCATAATTGAATCAGGACCGATCAGCTGTTTGCCCCTACCTCTGGTGGTGGCCATTCGGATACCACATTCTACGATGCATCCTTCGAGAATCATGCTTGAACATTGCAACCTACTTGCTGCTTGAAGCATGGTCAACCATTCCAGTCGCTGGATAGGTTTCTTTCGGCTATTTCCTTGCTTGATTTCAACGAGGATTTGTCTTATCCTTTCGTGGCAAAGGCCGAAGAAAATGGCGATGTCTCGACGGCTGTAGAGTCCAGCTTGCCAGAAAATCGTGATCGCCTCAGTCCGCGAGTAGATTCTGATGAGCTTTGCCGGGTCTAGATTCAGTGCTTCCGTTTCCGACATCAATGCTTGCATCGGCAATCCTCCTGGATGTCAGACAATTAATTTTTATATCATAATATTAAGACTTTGTCAAAATAAAAAAATTAGTTTACAATAAAAATAAGCGTCCCCCTACACCCTTACTGTGAAACGGGCTACGTCCTGTTATCACATTGCGGGTTTCGGAGGGACTTCCTGTTTCGCCAAAGGCGAAAGCAGGAGCGGAGGGGAAATGGCCAAGACACATTTCGGCCCAACAACTCGTAAAGTTGGGTGGATTTCGATGATGGTTGTCTCGATAGTAGTTTTTATTTTGATCTTCGGGGCAATTATTGAGGTCTTTATTACTAGAAGTAAAATCTTAAAAAGCACTGATAAAGTCTTTAATACCTTAGAGAAACCTTTTAATATTGTCGAAAAAGCCGCTAAGCAGACGAACGATTCTTTAGAATTAACTTCCGACAGCATCTCAACAATTAAAAGTCTTTCTACTAATCCTGCTATCGCTGCTCAAATGCCAAGCCAAATAACCCAAATACTCCAAGAAAGTTTATTGCCAGAGACTAAAAACTTTCAGGATCGATTAGCTAATATCGCAAATTATGCTGATCAGTTTACTGCTAATGCCGAATTATTGAGCGCGGTACCATTTCTAAGTTTTGCCAAAGATAATTTTAATGCCGTTGGAGAGGTTTCTACAGAGATATCAGATTATAGTAAGTCAACCCAAGATTTCCTACAAAGTATTGATAAATTAAAGGTAAGCGATGCTTCCTCGCCTGAATTCCTGGTAAATTTAGATAAGACTAATAAGTATGTCAAGGATGTTCAAGAGGGGACAAGTGAATTTGAAAATCAAGTTAAAAGCATGCATCAAAGGCTTTTAGATCTTAAAAAAGAAATCCATTCCAAGGTCAATTGGTATAGCGTCCTAATGTTTTTGCTTTTGGCATGGTTAGTTTTCTCCCAAGTAGTTGTCTTTATTTATGGACGAGCAAAATTAAAGGAAATTTGATATTTCTCTAAAATCTATTGACACTTCTAGTTTATTCTGCTATAATAGGATTAATAAATAATTAAAGCCCTAAACCAGAGCATAGCTCGGTTCAGGACAAGGACTCCCACGCTTGCAAATAATTTTTGCCTTTAGGCATGGATGTTCTCGATGACATTAGATGAAATAGCTTCCCAAATTAAGGTTTGTAAAAAATGTCCTCTTCATAAATCAAGGACAAATGCTGTTCCCGGCGCGGGCAACGCAGGAGCAAAAATTCTTATAATTGGCGAGGGCCCTGGGCAAAATGAAGATCGCGAAGGTCTTCCATTTGTAGGAGATGCAGGGAAGTTCTTAGATGAGTTATTAGCGCTGGCTAAAATTAAAAGGAAAGATTCTTTTATCACTAATGTTGTTAAATGCCGGCCATTAAATAATCGTGATCCCCTGGAAGAAGAAGTTGGAGTTTGCACCCGAAATTATTTATTTAATCAAATAAGAGCTATCAAGCCGAAGCTGATTATTACTTTAGGCAGACACTCGATGCAAGTCTTCTTCCCGCAGATTAGATCAGTTTCTCAAGTCCATGGTAAAGCATACAAAAAAGCCGGCCAAGTCTATTATATTTCCTATCACCCGGCAGCGGCTTTATATCAACAAAATTTAAAAGAAGTAATAAAAGAAGATTTTGAAAAAATACCTGAGATTATTAAGTTAATCGATCTCGGAGTAAATAAATTAGAGTAATTCCTAAGTAAGGAAAATTTATGAACATTACAACCCTGACTCAACCAAAAAAGAACAATTTTACCTCACCCTACGCTAAAGCTTCGGGTGACAGGCAACCAAAACCTTTAAAGGTTTTTAAGGCTGAATCGCCAAGACTTAAAATTATTCCCTTAGGCGGAAATGGTGAAATCGGTAAAAACATGACAATTTATGAATACGCCGATGACATCATCATTATCGATGATGGCATTATGTTCCCGCGCTCAGAAATGCTGGGAATTGATTATGTTATTCCAAATATCACTTATCTTGAAGAGCGCAAAGAAAAGATCCGCGGTATGCTAATTACCCACGGCCATGAAGACCATATTGGCGGTATTCCTTATACTTGGCCAAAAATTCAATGCCCGATTTATGCCACTAAACTTACGGCCGGCTTTATTGAATCAAAAATGAAAGAATTTGAACTCCAACCGCAAATTCGCGTCGTTACCCCAGGCGATAAAATCCAGTTAGGGGTTTTTAAGATTGAATTTGTACCGTTTTCGCACACATTTTTGGATGATGTTGGCCTGGCAATTGATACCCCAGAGGGATTAATCGTCCATATTTCCGACTTTAAAATTGACCCGAATAAATTGGAATCGCAAAAACTTTTAGGAAAACTTTCCGAATTTGCTGACCGAGGTGTCAAAGTCCTCTTGCTAGAATCAACCAATGTTGAGATAAAAAGCGAAAGAATTTCCGAAAGTGTTGTTCACGACACTATTTCTAATATTTTTTCGCGATCAAAAGGACGTTTGATCGTAACTTCATTTGCCTCATCGCTGGATCGTGTCCAAGGAGTCCTCAACGCCGCCAATAAAGCCCACCGAAAAGTCGCCATTGCCGGCCGGTCAATGGAAAAAACCATCAATATTGCCATGAATTTGGGCTACCTTAAAGTGCCACAGGGAATCTTGGTTGATACCCGCAGAATTGATAATATTCCCGACAATCGCTTGGCGATTCTTTGTACTGGTTCTCAAGGCGAGGAATTTTCGGCCTTGGTGAGAATGGCCGCTGGTGAACACAAACAGATCAGAATCAAGAAGGGGGATACAGTCGTTGCTTCGGCCAGCGCTATTCCTGGCAACGAAAGAGCTGTCGCCGATGTCGTAAACAATCTTTTCCGTCTTGGCGCCGACGTCTATTATGGCGGTGAGAGAGAACATATTCACTCCTCAGGCCACGCAAAAAGAGAAGAGTTGAAACTTGTGATTGCGACAGTCAAACCTGAATATTTTATTCCAATTCACGGAGAATTTAGGCATTTAGTTTTACATTCACGATTGGCCCAAGAATTGGGCGTTTCTCAAGATCGTACTTTTACAATTGAAGACGGACAAGTCATTGAAGTAAAAGACGACAAAGCCTATCTATCTTCCCAAAGAGTTGATGCTTCATATGTTTTAGTTGACGGTTTGGGCGTCGGCGATGTCGGAAATATAGTCCTTCGTGACCGCCAAGCAATGGCTAAAGATGGTATCTTTGTAGTGATCCTTACAGTTGATCATGAAACCGGCAAAATCATCACTTCGCCCGACATTATTTCCCGCGGCTTTATCTATATGCGCGAGCGCGAAGACCTGGTTTTTAAAGCCCGCCAGGAAGTCAAAAAAATGTTTGCAAAACACAATGAAAAGTATCCGGCCAACTGGGACTTTATTAAAAAAGCCATCCGTTCGGAAATGGGCGAGTTCTTGTATGCGGAAACTGAGCGTAGACCTATGGTCATCCCCGTTGTCATAGAGGTATAGCGAAGGCCAATGGCCTGCCCCGCAGACGACGCTCCTGCGTGATTGCCTTTAGGCATGCACGCAGTTCAATAAGTCAGGAAGGAGTTCTGCTGGGGTTATACCTGTTGTAATTGAAGTCTAAAATCATCAGATCTCAAATTGACTTTTACCTCTTTTTATGGTATAATTATTTAATAATTAGAAAGGGATAGAAAATGTTGCAAGAAGGAAAAGTCTTATCACTGGCAGAAAGACGAAAAATGGGAATTAAAGATCCCAATTATCGCCAAGGCACAATTCAAACTGCCCATGGCGAAATTCCTATTATTGAACAAGTACCTGATGAGGATGAAACTCGAGAAACTGCCAAAGAGCCTCAAGAACCCTTTGAACTCAAAAAAGAGCCAGAAACTCTTAAAAGAGCCGCTTAAAAAGTAGTTCTCAAAACAAAAAAGCGCGGTGCTATTGAAGTATCGGAGCAGATTGAATACAATCTGATTGCGGAGAATCTGAGCCAAGGAGGACGAGATCGTGCTACCAAGACCCCCGAAATTCTGCGAAAAGCAAATTGGCACTGCTGACTATCCCGATGGATGGACTTGTACTGAGCATCTAGGCGATGGTCGGGTCTTTCCTTGTCGATTCGCTTGTGTTGCTGAAGCGCTGTATAGTCCGCCGACCGAACTGAGATCAAAACATGGTTGCGAGTATTTTGAGCCCTTGGAGATGTTTGGCGAGAAGCTCGAACAAGCGATTCTGCAGGCAATGTCTGAGGAACTTCCTTGGGGACCTTGGACTTTGACACAACTTAGAGATTTGACCTTGCGCAAAATCGGTAGGATCGACTTTGTCAGAGTTCTTAATGCTGTAAGCCATCTTACTGAGAAAAGCGACTTAATCCTAACGGCGAAAGAAGGCGAATTCGCCATCAGATTCAAGAAATAGAATAGCGAGCATCATTGACCGCGTTTTCCCACAGGAGAGCGCGGTTTTCTTAAACAAAAAAGCGCGGATACGATTCCGGCTCTTAAATTTTAATTAAAACCGATCGTCGCGCTTTTTTGCATAGGTAGGCTAGTTTGAGTCCAATCCTACCAGTCGCCGAGGCGGACCAGTAAGACGTTTAGCCTTTTTAATCCCTCCTTTTTTGAGGTGCATGGACAACCTCCGGGGGATGCAGTGGAAGTTATCCACAATTTACGAGGGATTAATTCATTGTAAAACATTATTTTTTAATTGTCAAGCATTAAACCATATTTTAGATACTTTACAAAGGATTTTGATGATTTGAAATGCTCGCCAGTATCCGTTAAAAGATACCGACTGTAAATTTCCCCAGCGTGAAAATTTCAGTCTACGCGCTCGTTTTCGCTCGTTCGCTATCGCTCACACCTGCTCGCTCAACCTGCGCGAGTTACTTTTAAGGACACATGGCTCGCGCTTTGATTTTTTAGCTTGATATCTTTATTTTTTGCCTCAGAAATGATATAATTAAATTGCTGGGCTTTCCGATTTTTATCGTGAGGGCCCAGCAAAATCGGAGGGTTTTTTAAAATGGCCAAAAGAAAATATCGAAGAAAAGGCCAAAAACTTTCTATATGGGAAGGAATTGATTGGACAATGGATCCCGAGACCACTCGCGAGGTGATCGCGGTTGTCCTATTAATTTTAGGCATAATCATTCTCTTAGGGCTCTTTGGCTTAGCAGGAAGTTTCGGACATTTCTTTATTAGGCTTTCGACTGATCTCTGGGGGATATTGGGCTACGTTGTCCCCTTAATATTTCTTGGCCTGGGAGTTATTTTATTATTTCCAAGTCGTTTCCAAGTTAAACCAACTTCGATTGTCGGAATTATTTTGATTATGGTCTTTTTACCTGCCCTGATCCATCCTTGGGGTGGTCTGATTGGCAGCGGCATTCGCGGGCTTTTCCAGCATTTTATCGGCTTTTATGCTAGCCTAATTGTCCTTTTTGGTTTAACGATTGTGGCGATTTTAATTACTTTTAATACAACTTTGAAAAAACTCTGGAATAAAATGAGACCGGAATCAGCTGGAGAAGTGAGAGTCAACGAGCCGCGAGCATCGGTTTTCCAAACCTTACAAAGAAGGCAGGCCACCCAACTGCCGCTATCTGCCGGACCAGGCGGCCAGCCTTGGGTTTATCCGCCGATAGATTTGTTAGACACTTCAACTGGTAAAGCGACTTCTGGCAATATTGCAAAAAATGTTGAAATAATCCAAAAAACATTAAGAGATTTTGGCATTAATGTCGCCATGGGTGATGTTAATATTGGCCCAACCGTTACCCAATATACTCTAAAACCAGCTGAGGGCGTTCAATTGAATAAAATCATCGCTCGTGCCAATGACCTTTCTTTGGCTTTAGCTCAGCACCCGATAAGAATCGAAGCGCCGATTCCAGGTAAATCGGCTGTGGGGATCGAAGTGCCAAATAAAGTCCCGGCCTTGGTTACTTTGCGCGAGGTCCTAGAAGATGAAAATTTCAAGAAAGCTAAATCAAATTTAACATTTGGCTTAGGTCGTGATGTCTCTGGCATTGCCACCACCGTTGACCTAAAAACTATGCCCCACCTTTTAATTGCTGGCGCGACCGGTTCTGGAAAATCTGTGGCAATTAATGCTATGATGCTGGCCTTGCTTTATCAAAATTCGCCTAACGATTTGAGGTTAATTTTGGTCGACCCCAAAAGAGTTGAATTTACTCATTACAACGGCATTCCCCATCTTTTGTGCCCGGTGGTCTTTGATGTTGACAAAACTGTTTCCGCCCTTCGCTGGGCAGTAGCGGAAATGGATAGACGCTTTAAGCTTTTCCAAGATACTGCCAGACGAAATATTGAAGCTTACAACACTAATCCGCCTAATGGCCAATTGCCTTATATTGTGATTTTCATTGATGAGTTAGCAGATTTAATGGCCCAGGCTGGTAATGAAGTTGAGGCGGCAATTGTAAGATTGGCGCAGATGGCGCGGGCAACTGGTATTCATTTGGTCGTCGCCACGCAAAGGCCGTCAGTTGATGTTATTACTGGTTTAATTAAAGCCAATATTACCAACCGAATCGCTTTTGCAGTTGCCTCACAAGTAGATTCAAGAACAATTTTGGATTTATCTGGAGCTGAAAGACTATTAGGCAATGGTGATATGCTTTATTTAGGCAATGAACTCGGCAAACCCAAACGTATTCAAGGTGTGATGGTAACTGACCGCGAAGTTGATAAAATTACTGATTTCCTAAAAAAGCAAAGCCTGCCGCAGTATGACGAGACGATTCTTACATATCACACTGGTTTGGGAAAAGGCCCAAGCGGCGAGCTCATGGCAGAAGATGAATTATACCAAGATGCCAAAGAAGTTGTTGTTATGGCTGGCAAAGCCTCAGCGTCCCTGTTGCAGCGGCGCTTGAGAGTCGGTTATGCCCGGGCAGCAAGACTTTTAGACATATTGGAAGAAGAAGGCATTATTGGTCCGTCAGAAGGCGCTAAACCGCGCGATGTGATGATTGATCCAATTTCTTTGGATAATGAAAGAGCTCAGACTAATATGCCAATGAACCAACCGAAGGGTCGTAGAGAAGGAGGCGGTTGGCATCGACCTTCTAGCGCACCGCCAAATTATCCTGCCCAACCGCAATATCCTCAAGAACAATATCCGCAACCGCCTCAAACCCCTCCGACACAGACGCCCCCAAATAAAAAGCAACCAGAGCAACAAAACGAAGAATATATTGACCATTGAACCCCGTGAAATGTAAAATTATTTCACTGGGGTAAATTTTATGGAAGAAAACCCACAACAATTAAAAGAACTTCTTGAAGCCGAAAAGCAGGAGTTTTTATCGGTGATGTCGCATGAACTTCGGACACCGATGACCGGCGTCAAAGGTTATTTGTCAATGATATTAGATGGCGATGCCGGCGAAATTAGTGCTGATGTAAGAGAATACATTGCCCAGGCCTATGTTGCCAATGATAAATTAATTCGATTAGTTGACCGAATGGCAAAAACTGTTGCCTTACAGGAAGGAAAAATCAAGTTAAATATTCAAAAAGTTAATTTAGTCCAAAATTTAGAAGTCTTAACCAACGATTTTCAATTCCCTGCCAAAGATAAAGGGTTAACATTGACCTATGAAAAACCAGCGGAACCGATTTTCGTCACAGCTGACCCGGACCGTTTACGTGAGGTTTTATTAAATCTTATTTCCAATGCAATTAAATTTACCCCCACACCAGAACAAAAGGATTATAGAATGAAAGATAATAAAGATAATTCTTTGGTGAGGGGGTTTACTGATAAAGGCAGTGTTAAAATATCCCACCGAACATTGAATTCTTGGGCAGTTGTTGATGTCACTGACACTGGCCAGGGAATTAAAAAGCAAGATCAGGACCGGATTTTCCAAATTTTTAATAAGGTAAATTTGGCTTTGGCTGGCCAAGAAAAAGGAACGGGTTTGGGATTATTTTTGGCCAGAAAACTTGCAGAAGAACAGGGAGGAAAAGTTTGGCTGGAGGCTTCAGAAGAAGGAAAAGGCAGCACTTTTTCTGCCGGTTTCCCAAAAGCGGAGTAGAAAACTGGCTCGCTTTAAAAAAGATTTATTAGTACATTTGTATTATTAGTAATTAGTTAGAGGTAATCATGAAGACAATTCTCATCGTTGAAGACGATCCAATCTTAATCAAAATGTACACGAAAAAATTTGAAAAAGATGGCTTTAAAGTTTTGCAGGCAGTTGATGGGCAGGAAGCGGTTGATAAATTGCAAACTTTAGAGCTAGCTCCGGGAGCAATATTGCTTGATGTCATGCTGCCGAAACTTGATGGTTTTGAAGTTTTAAAAAAGATTAAAGAAAATCCTAAAACCAAGGATATTCCAGTTATACTTTCCACTAATTTAGGTGGCGGGGCGCAGGATAAGGAAAAAGGCCAGGCTTTAGGAGCAGTAGATTTCCTGGTCAAATCTGAGTTTACACCGGCACAGATAGTGGAGAAGATAAAAGGATATATTAAATAATGACAAATTATCCTAATTAACCTAATTTCTAATCAAATCCCAATTCCCAATTATTTAGGTCAATTAGAATAATTAGAATAATTAGAAATTTTTCGGAGGCATTTATGCCGAAGATCCTGATTGTTGAGGATGATGAGATCTTAGTCAAAATGTATAAAAGGAAATTCGAACACGACGGTTTTACTGTTGAGGCGGCTTATTCTGGCGGCGAAGGAATCATCGCCGCATCCAGAGAAAAACCAGATTTGATTTTACTTGATATTATGATGCCAGCAGTTGATGGCTTCGAGGTTATTAAAAATCTCAAAGCGGTTCGCGAGACTAAGGATATTCCCATTGTGATTTTGACGAATCTTGGTACTTCAGAAATATTCATTGATGAGGCAAAAAGGTTAGGAGTAAAAAATTATCTTGTGAAATATAAAACATCAGCCTCAGAAGTTGTAAAGACAATTAAGAAAGAATTAGGTGAAAGTGGGAAAGCGGAGGCCAGGTAGTAGAACTTCGATTTTTTTCAAAATGTTTTGTATTTAATCATTATTAATTGTCACTACGTCTGATCAATAAAAAGGTAGAAAACTTGATAAATGAAAAAATAAGAAAACATTTATCGAAGTTTCACTACCTGGGAGGGGCAAATCGAAGATTTTCAACAAAGAGAAATATCTTCTCTTTATCAAATTTCTAAAATTGCCTCAAACGCTAAAAATTTGGACGCCCTCTGGCAGCCTCTTTTTGATGAAGTTTTAAAGATAATGGAGGTTGACGCTGGCACAATCATGATTTTAGAGGGCGATTTTTTAGTCCGTAAAATCGCCCGCGGCTTGGGAGAAGAAATAATGAAAGAAAAACCGATTCCTTCCTCCAAGGGCGGCATTTCCTGGAAGGCAGTCCAAACCAGACAGCCAGTAGTAATAAATGATCTGTCAAAAGAAAAAATTGCCTCCAAAGCCTTAGCAGAAGGCGATTTTCATTCTTTAATTACTGTACCAATGCTCGTGCGCGATCAGGTCGTGGGCGTTATCAGTATCTTTACTCGAAGGGAGCGAAATTTTTCCGAAAAAGATCTTAATCTTTTTTCAGTTATCGCCAATCAAGCGGGGTTGGCTATTATTAGTATCCAATCAACAATGCTCCTCAAAGAAAATCGAAAACGCTTAGCTGAATTGGAGTCCTTAAATCAGATTTCTAAAAGCGTTTCAACTTTATTTGATTTTGAAGAAACTTTATTTTCGATTGTCGGGCAAATTACCAAACAGCTTCGCGGCGATATGGGAGTAATTACATTGTTTGATCATAAAGAAAAATTGCTTAAAGCTGTCGAACCGGCTTTTAATTTGGCTTCTCCGCAAGTGAGAGACCTCAGAATGCGTTCTGACGAAGGAATTACTGGTAAAGCATTTTGCAAAGGAGTGCCGGTCTTGCTTAATCAAGTTGATGAAGAAACCAATAAAATACTTTCGCGGGCAAAAATTTTTAGTATAGAGAGCATTTTGGCAGCGCCATTAAAAGTAAAATCACAAACTCTCGGTGTCATTCATATATTTTCAAAAAACAAAGAAAATTTTCAGCAAGATGATTTAAGATTGTTTTCGATTCTTTCTTCGCAAGCGGCAGTGGTTGTTAATTCTTCTTATATATATCGTGAAATATCAGAAGAAAGAAAAAAAGACAATGCTTTGCTTGCTTCCATCGGTGAAGGAGTCTTAGCAGTAGATATTGATCAAAAAATTATTCTTTTAAATCCTGCCGGCGAACAGATTACTGGTTATTTGCAAGAGGAGCTTTTAGGCAAAACTATTTATGAAGCATTTGAACTAAAAAATAATAAAAATCAGATTATTTCGGAGGAGCGATCACCTATTACCAAGGTTATGACCACCGGGAAAAGCGAACTTCTAAGTGAAATAGTTCTTAAGAAACGAGATGGTGAAAGTTTCCCCGCCCGTTTTTCAGTTGCCGCTACCTTGGACGTCAACGATAAAATTATTGGCGCGATTGTAGTTTTTGCTGATATCACCCATGAAAAGGAAGTCGAACAGCTCAAACAAGAACTTATTTCGATTGCCACTCATGAGCTAAGGACTCCTATCACTGGCATTAAGGGTTACTTGGATATGATCCTGGCAGGGGATACTGGCGGAGTAAACCCTGAGACAAAAGAAATTATGCAAGAAATGGCTGGCATCAACCAAAGATTAGCAGATTTAGTTGATGATCTTTTAAATGTCGGCCGAATTGAGCAGGGGAGAATTGAAGTAAAGCCAGTGTCAATGGATATTAGTAAATCAATTGCTGAAGTTGTCAAAGAAATGTCAATTCAGGCTAAGGAAAAGAAATTAGAACTTATCTTTGGAAAGGAAGATGCAATTTTTGTTAAAGCCGATCCTGATCGAGTCCGCCAAATTCTCGTCAATCTTATCGGCAACGCGATTAAATATACACTAGCTGGTAAAGTTGAAGTCAGCCTTGAAGAAAAAGGCCATTTTGTTTTTATCCATGTCAAGGATACCGGCCTTGGTATGAGTAAAGATGCCCAAAAGAATTTATTCCAAAAATTCTACCGCGTCAAAACCGAAAAAACCCGCCAAATTACTGGTACCGGCTTAGGCCTCTGGATTTGTAAGCAAATTGTAGAAATGATGGGCGGGAGAATTTGGGTTGAATCTCAGGAAAATAAAGGGTCAGTGTTTTCATTCAGTTTACCTATCGCATAAAATTTGAACAGGTATCAATGATAGGACTTCAAAAATCAGGCCTAAGGGCTTGATTTTTTGGTATACTTATGGTATAATTCTTTAGTTATGATAAGATAACCTGGTAGACAGGTTTGCACGTTAAAATAGCGCTCGCCGTGGCGAGCGTCAAAATACTGATCGCTGGACGGTCTCTTAGAGACGATAGCCAGTGACAGACAGGTCAGGCGCAGACCTACCAAAAAACGCAAGGAGGAACACCCGAGATGTCTCGGACCACCCTCTCACTCGCCACCCAAAGAAGGTTTGCGGCAGGGGTAGTAGCAAGCCTGCCCGACACGCTCTCGGAAGAGGACGCACTGCACTGGCTGGCCAACATGGGCAATCTGAAGGAGACCCTGGGCGGCGTTCTGATCCTCTCTGAGGCAAGCTGGTTGGATCGTCTGGTCCAGGCCGAGAACGATGCTCACAGCGCGTTCTTCGGCCAGACCTTCGATCTGGCGCCGTTTCGCGTGACGTTGGAATGCTATGGTGAGGATCGCGTCAGCCAGTGGGCCAAGCTTGGCTTGGAACCCCACTTCCTTCCGAAGTGGCAGTTCTTGGCTGACGCGAAGGTCCGTGGCTGGAAGGTCAAGCCCGAGGCGTGGTTCTGGCAGCAGGTGGCGAACGGCAACATCAGGCGCCGCAACGCCGCCGGCAAGCTGGAAGTAGTCACGGAAGTCGGCTTGGACGGCATCACCGTCCTCATCGACACTCACTGCAAGCCGCGCTACGATGGCGGCCGGCAGATGTTCGCCAACGATGAGGCCTTCATGGGGGCAATGATCGAAAGCTTGCGTTCGGAAGGCAAGCTCGCCCACTACGACTCCGGTCCGCAGAGCAGTCGGTTCGGTATCTCGTCTCTCGAGTGGGACGAGCAGATCTGTCCGGCACTCGAAGCTCGTCCGGAATTCAAGGGGGTGACCTTCCGTCTGGAGTTGGCGATTGAAGCCAACACCATCCCTCAGATCTACAAGCGCATGCGGCGCCGCAAGGACGGCCAGACCGATACCCGGGTCTGGTACGAAGAGTTTTTCGAGGACGCTTCGTACCGCCTCAACGGTGGCCGCTCTGACGGCGGCGGTCTGGCGCGCGTGGACTACTACGGCGCCGCTAGCACTTGGCGCCACAGGGCTGTGCGTCCCGTGGGAGTTCTGGACGCTCGGACTGTCTGACCCTGGGGATCTTCGGATCCCTTGGGTCTCTGTCTTGCGGCGGGGCCTGTAAAGGCCCCGCCGTTTTCTTTTTTGATTTTTGTCTTGTACTCAAATATAATTTCTTTTGGAACAAGTTTGCTTCTTCGGCTACGGCTTAAGAACAATTCTTGCTTCCCTCTCATGAATTTTATATCTTTGTGGTCAAGGCTGCAAAGTAGAATCATGGGAGAAAAGAAACTCCTTATCTGTTCTTAGGAAAGGTCTCTGGCAATACCAGGGTGCTTTCAGATAAAATGCAGCTCGAAGAGAAATCAATGAGCAGTGACTATAGGTGAGAACAGATAAATTTTCGAGGACGCTTCGAACCGCCTCAACGGTGGCAACTCTGACAACGGCGGTCTGGCGAACGTGAACTACAACGACGCCGCTAACACTTGGAACAACAGGGCTGTGCGTCCCGTGGGAGCATCTCATCAGACCGCTTTTATGAGCGGTTTGGTGTTTTTAAAGACTTGATCCAACCTCCAAGCATGCGCCCCATTTCTTGCAGTTTTTCTTCCAAGAGGATGTATTTCTTTTGATCAATTATTTTAAGCTCAAAAGATAATCTGAAAAGCACTTTTAAGAAGTCAAGTTTTATACTGGCTTTGGTCAAATTATCAGTCTTTTCATTTTGTCCTGCAAAACTTGCTTGAGAAATAAACTCTACAAGCTCTAAAATTGTGCTTTCAATTTTTTGCCCCAAAATTTCTCTTGATTTTTTAGGAAAATGGTCAATGTAAGAATAGAATAGCTTATAGAAATCGTAAATCTTTTGGAATAAAGGGACTTCATTTTGCACAATGACCTCTTTTCTAGAATCATTAGTTTGGAAAATTTATTTTTGTCTTGGAAAGGGTTTAGGAAAGGCAAGCGTAAAAAAGTTGATGTTCAAGAATTTGAGCGAAACTTAGAAGATAATCTGTTTAGCTTGCATTCAGAGCTTAAAAACAAAACTTATCGGCATTCCGATTATACCTCATTTTATATCACTGACCCAAAATCAAGACATATTCACAAAGCTTGCGTTAGAGATAGAATCGTTCATCATGCAATTTATCGAATACTATACCCGATATTCGATCCTATTTTTGTAGATGATTCCTATTCCTGCCGGACTGGCAAAGGCACACACAAAGCGGTTTCGCGGCTTGAATTTTTTAGTCGAAAAGTATCTAAAAACTACACGCAACCTTGTTGGGCGCTCAAATGCGATATTAGGAAATTTTTTGATTCAGTGGACCATGAAATTTTATTTCAGCTTATCAAAAGGAAAATCTCTGATCGGGAAACACTAGATTTGATCTGGGAAATAATCTCAAGTTTTTCTTCAGAGAGAGAGAGAGAGAGAGACGAGGGGACTGCCGATTGGCAATCTAACTTCTCAACTTTTTGCCAATGTTTATCTCAATGAGCTCGATAAATTTATTAAGCACCGTTTGAGAATCAAGTATTATCTTAGATACTGCGACGATTTCATTATTTTGGATAATGACCGTTCTAACTTAGAGAATCTAATTGGTCAGATTCAATTTTTCCTAGAGTGTCAGCTTTCTTTAAAATTACACCCAAGAAAAATTATTATCCGCAAGCTTAATTGCGGAATTGATTTCTTGGGTTATGTCATTTTGCCATATTACAGGGTTTTGAGGACAAGGACTAAAAAACGAATGTTAAAAAGAATAAATCAGAAAAATCTACCATCTTATTTGGGATTGATAAAGCATTGCAATTCATATGGGTTGGGACAAGCATTATTTTATTTGCTTAATTTGTAGAATTTGTCTACAATAAAACAAAGGAGCAAAAATGGCACGCGCCAAATTGCTTTTGATTGAAGATGATGTCACTTTGGTTAAAATGTATGAACGCAAGTTCAAATCTGATGGTTATGAGGTTTCGGTTGCTTATGATGGCCAAGAGGGTTTAAAGAAAGCATTTGATGAGAAGCCAGACTTGATTATTCTAGATCTAATGTTGCCTAAGTTGGATGGAATTACGCTTTTTAAGAAAATTCGCAGTCAGGCAATCACTTTCAAAACGCCGGTCCTCTTATTAACCAATTTTGGTCAGGAAGATGCGGTTTTCGAATGCTTTAAACTCGGAGCGGTTGATTATCTTTTAAAATCCGATGTTACGCCGCAGCAAGTGGTAGCCAAAGTGGAAAATCTTTTAAAAGCCAGGTAGTAGAACTTTGACACATTTTTTCAAAATGCGATAGCATTGTCAAAGTTTCACTACCTGGAAAAGGTAAAGAAGGACCGGTCGAAAATAAGTAATAAATAATATAAATTAAATTTACCCTGTAGAAATATGTAATTTTACAGGGCCAAAGGAGGTGATTTTGAAAAAAGGTTTTACCCCCACACCAAAATCTTTGGTGAGGGGGTTTACTCTCATCGAGCTTTTAATCGTGATTGCAATTATCGCGATTTTGGCGGTCATCATTATTATCGCCATAAACCCAGGCAAAATGCTGGCCAAATCGCGTGATTCACAGCGATTTTCCGATGTAACATCAATCGCGACGGCAACTAATTTGTATTTGGCTGATGGTAAGGATTTCACAGGTCTAGTCGGGCCGTATCTTTCAACTGATGGTGCCAATGATAACGCCCGCAAAAAGAATGACGGCACAGGTTGGATTCCGATTAATTTCACAACAGTTTCTTCTGGAGCGCCTTTGTCTTCTGTGCCGATTGATCCGGTAAACAACGCTACGTACCACTACACTTTTGGCGTCAGCGTCGCTAATAAGACCTATGAAATTAGTTGCGTTTTCGAAAATTCCGACAATACCTCAAAACATGGTTCTGATGGTGGCAACAACGCTAATGCCTACGAAGTCGGCACTGATTTGACGATATTACCATAAAAGATCAACAATTTTTATTAAATAGCCCATCCTACGCCCTTACTGAAAAAGGGATTACATCCTCTACTTTCAGTGCGGGCTTCGGAGGGCAACACTTCGCCGCGGCTTGCCAACCGCCTTTAGGCATGCAGCCTTGGCGAAGGTTGGAGGGTATTTTGCATCTGGCTAGCCAGATTAGTTTTTGGTTGCCATATATAGGCATTGAAATAGTTTTAATTGTCCTAATATTTTTTTGGTTTTTTAAAAGAGGGCTTTTACATAAACTAATAAAAATATCCATCTGGGTTGAAATTGGGCTTCTAATTTTTGCCTGGGTAAGTCAGATTATTATTACTTATTTTGCTCTAAAAAGTTCTGAATTTGGCAAATATCTCATTAGCGGTAAAGACAATTACTTTACAAGCCAAGCAATCTATATTTCTAGAAATTATCTCTGGATATTTTTGATCGCGGTTCTATTCTATCTCATCATTAATTTAATATATAGAAAACAAAAAAGACCAATCTTAGATGAATTTTCTGCACCGGTTATTTTTCTGGCGATTTTAGCTTTTTCTAGTATTAGAATATTAAATTTTATCCCTGGCCTTATCTTAGCTTTTTTAATTGGCATTATTTGGCAAATAATCTTAATGATTTTTAAGAAAGTAAAAACCGATAATCGGATTGAAATATCTCCTTGCATATTAGCCTCTGCAATTATTCTACAAGTATTGAGTATATTTCCGTTTTATTTGAATTTTTTAGTATTTTTGCGTTTAATTTGACGCCAGGTAGTAGAACTTTGACATTTCTTCGAAATGCTTTAGCATTGTCAAAGTTTCACTACCTGGGAGGGGAAAATGTTACATATACCAGATGAGGAATTAAAAAAGACTTTGCTTTCATCGGGCTTTATTGATGATAAAAGTTATGAAAGCGCTGCCAATGAAGCTAGTAAAACCGATCGTGAGATTACCAATATTTTAGTTGAGCACGGCGATATCTCCGAAGAATATTTAGCGGAAATTCTGGCGGATTATTTTAGAGTAAAATTTGTTTCTCTAAAGAAACAAAAAATAGCCGATGAGGTTATCAATATTATCCCTGAAGGAGTCGCCAAAACAAGGAAAGTCATGCCCTTTAGTCTAGAAAAAGATGGCTCTTTGAAAGTCGCTATGGAAGATCCTGGCGATTTGGATACAATTAATTTCTTGGAAAAATCAATTGGCCGGCCGATAATTGTCTATATAACCACTGCCACGGAGCTTAGAGAATCATTAGGAATTTATACTAAATCAATTGCCAAAGATTTTACGCAAATTATTGAAGATAATGTCCAAAAATCCAAAGCCCAGGGCCAAGATATCGAGCAGATGGCAAAAGACCTTCCTGTAATAAATATCCTCAATAGTATTATTGAATATGCCATTGCCCAGCGGGCTTCGGATATCCATTTAGAAAGATTACCTCATGAATTTATGGCTAGATTCAGGGTAGACGGTATTCTAAGAGATGTTTTGTCTTTACCAGCAACCATTCATCCGGCAATTATTGCTCGAATTAAAATCTTATCCGATTTAAAAATTGACGAACATCGGCTGCCTCAAGACGGACGTTTCCGACATGAAACCGAACATCACAGCACTGCCATCCGTGTCTCAATTATTCCGGCTTTTTACGGCGAAAAAGTTGTTTTGCGACTGCTTGAAGAATCAGAAAGATTTCTAACTTTAGAAGAGCTGGGACTTTCGCAGCGTAATCTTAAATTAGTCGATAAAGCCATCCGCGAACCCCACGGAATGATTCTTTCGACCGGCCCAACCGGATCGGGTAAAACAACTTCTCTTTATACAATTTTGCATATCTTAAATCGCCCGGAAGTAAATATCTCGACGATTGAAGATCCAATCGAATACGACATTAAAAGGGTAAATCAAATCCAAGTTAATCCAAAGATCAATTTAACTTTTGCTGACGGCCTAAGAAGTCTCTTGCGCCAAGACCCGGATATTTTAATGGTAGGAGAAATTCGTGATAAGGAAACTGCTGATATGGCGATTCACTCGGCTTTAACGGGGCATTTACTTTTATCAACCTTGCACACCAATGATGCCGCCGGAGCAATTCCTCGCTTAATTGATATGGGGGTTGAGCCATTTTTACTTTCCTCAACCTTAAATTTGGTTATTGCCCAAAGGTTAGTGAGAAGGATCTGCAAAGCTTGTGTCGTTTCAGTAAAACTTACACCAGAAGAAAAAGAAAAAATTACCAAATCGCTTACTGCTTTAGGAAATATCAAAATACCGACTCATTTTTATAAAGGCAAGGGCTGTCGCGAATGCGGCGGATCAGGTTTTAAAGGAAGAGTTGGTATTTTCGAAGTTTTAGAAGTGTCAATTGGAATGCAAGGGCTAATTTCTGCCAAAGTATCTGAAGAGAAAGTTAAAGCTCAAGCAATTAAAGATGGCATGGTAACGATGCTTTCTGATGGCTTTGCTAAAGTTGAAGCTGGCACAACCACTTTAGAAGAAATTTTGCGAGTTACAAGAGAATAAAAATAGCTTAAAATTTAAAGTGCAAAATTCAAAGCAACATTTAAAAACAAAAAGCATTAAATCCTTTCAGTTTTATTCTTTTCTTTTGCGTTTTGCCTTTTAAGTTTTTAGTTATCGGGAGGATACAGTGCCTTTTTTTGAATATACAGCCGCTGACAAAGAAGGAAAATTAACTAATGGAGAAATGGAGGCGGTTGATCGTTCAGCTGTAATTTCATATCTAAAAGACCAGTCTTTATTAGTCGTATCTGTTAAAGAAAAGTCGAACCAAGCATTTAGCAAGGTTTTTTCTGGCGGTAAAATCACCAGCCTTGATAGAATCAACCTTGCCGGCAATCTGGCAATTATGCTTAAAGCCGGTGTCAGCATGCCAGAGGCAATTTCTGTAATTGCTAAAGATTCAAAAAATACTTATTTTCGACAAGTTCTTTCTGATATCCGTTTTGGCCTCGAAAATGGCAAACCTTTATCAGAAGGCCTATCGCATTTTCCTAATGACTTTAATAATGTCTTTGTAAGCCTCGTTAAATCAGGTGAAGCATCAGGTAATTTGCAGGAAGTATTAAAAGAATTAAATCTCCAGCTTAAAAAAGATTATTCTTTGGTCTCAAAAATTAGAGCTGCTTTTGCTTATCCGATTGTTTTAGTTGTGGGATTGCTAGGAGTTTTAATTCTTCTTATGACTTTTGTCCTTCCGAAACTCGTGACAGTTTTTCAAGATGCAAATTTAAAAATACCGATTACCACCAGGGTTATCTTTGCCATTAGCCGAGCTTTATCTTTTAAGCCTTATCTTACAATTATTGTTTTTTTCGCCATTGGCATAGGATTATTTTTCCTTTTTCGCAATAAAAAAGTCAGGAAGGCATTAAATCAATTTGTCTTCCATATTCCAATAGTTTCCAGTCTTCTAAAACAGGTTGAGTTAACACGATTTGCCAGGACTTTAGGCAACCTCTTAAAAAGCGGCATACCAATTATTGAAGCCCTGGGCATCACGGCTGATGCCCTGACATTAAATGAATTTAGGAAGGTAGTTCTTTCAGCAAAGGAGAATATCGCCAAGGGAGTGTCGCTGGCTAACGCCTTTAGAAAAAACGAAAAAATTATTCCCGGCCTTTTAGTCTCGGTTATTCAAGTCGGCGAAAAAACCGCTGAATTAGATGAGATGCTTTTAAATTTAGCCGATTTCTATGAAGAGCAAGTTGATAATAGCCTGCGTAGCATGGCGAGCTTGATTGAGCCGATATTATTAGTCATTGTCGGCCTGGCGATTGGTTTAGTGGCGGTTTCAATTATTGTGCCAATTTATCAATTAATGGGAGCAATTTAGAAAATCTTTATGCATAAATCATTTACCCCCACACCAAAAAAAGTAAAATGTAAATTTTGTCCCGAAGAACGAAAGTTTTTGGTGAGGGGGTTTACTCTAATCGAAGTTTTAATAGTTATTGGCGTGATGGCCTTATTGGTCGGCCTTTCTTCTTTAAGTTTGGTCTCTTTCGGTAAAGGGTCTGAGCTTGAGTCGGCTAGGACCTCGGTGGTACAAGCCCTTAGAGAATCGCAAAGCAATTCGTTAGCAAATTTAGGCAATAATCCTTGGGGAGTTCATTTTGAGGAAAGTAAAGTGGTAATTTTTCAGGATATTGGCAGCGGCTATAATCCAGGAGATTCTGTCAACAACCGAACTAAAGTAATGCCAAAAGGAGTCACAATCGCCTGGAATTTAACCGGTGGGACTGACTATTTGATGTTTGATAAAGGATTAGGGACAACTTTAAATAATGGCACAGTAACTATCACCTCAACCGCCAATACCATTGCAACAATAACAATAAATAAAGAGGGTATGATTGACTTCTAAGATAAATTTAAAATTTAAAATTCAAAATGAAAATACATAGTGCAAAGAATATATTCTCAAAGCCGAGGGGATGTCCCCGAGCGAAATGCCGGTGCCCGGAGTCCCGACAAAGTCAGCTATTTGATGCGAGTCGGGACGGAGGGCTAGGCTGGCTAGGGAGGCTGATAGCGAGTGGGACGACCCGAAGCTATAATCATCAAAGGCCAGGTCAGCTTCTTGTTGAAGTGTTAATCGGCATTGGGATTATTGCAATTTTAATTGCCGGGATTATTCCTTTAATCCTTTCAAGTACCAATGTTTCCAGTAGAGAGGCAAAAAATACTGTTGCTTCTTTGTTAGCCAAAGAACAGATTGAAGCAGCTAAAGCAATTCAAGAGGAAGATTGGAACAGTATTTACTCAGCTAACAAGGGCATTGCTAATCCGTATCATTTGGTAGTCTCTTCTGGTAAGTGGAAGTTGGAATCACCGGCGGAAACTGTTAATCTTAACGGAATAAATTTTACTAAATCGATTGCTATTTATAATGTCTCACGGACTGGTTCAAACGGCGCAGGTAATATTGAACCAATTTATACTCCCGCTCGCGACGACCCTAGTACACAGAAAGTTGTTGCCACGGTCACAGGTTTCGGAGTCCTGCCAATTACTATCACAGAATATTTTGCTCGGGGAGAAAGCCAAACCTGGACACAGACTGATTGGCAGGGGGGAGCGGGTTTTGCTACTTGGCAAGATCCTCCGGGCAATCGCTTCTTTAATGGTAATGATGTTGATACGAGCACAATAATTGGAGCAGTACAACTGGCAAAAACAGGCGCGGGCGGAACGGGTAATTATGGCAATCGATCTTTGCTAACAGCATTACCCGCTAATGGTATTGGCAGAATGAATAGTGCCAACTTGCGTTCTTCGATGCGTTTTAAAGCTCAAAAAAGCGGCAATGTATCATCTTTGCGGGTTTATTTGCAATTAGCTCAAAACTCAGGCGGGATTGTTTATCGCTATGGTTTACAAGCTGACAATGCCGGTAATCCTTCTGGGGTTTATTTAGATTCAGCGACAGCTGCTTTCTCAAGTATTGGCTGGAAAACAATTAATTTAGGTAGTCCAATCGCTGTAACCGCTGGTACGACTTATCATTTGGTTGTCCAGTATGTATCGGGCACTATCAATAACAGCCGTTACATTGCAATTAGGAATTCTACCCCATTAAATCAATTGGTACCTTTAAATCAGATTGCTGATAATCAACAGAATACCCTCTGGTTTAATGGCACTTCTTGGGCGAGCCAAAACCAACAACCGGTCTATTTGCTTGGTTTCAATGACAATACTTTTGAGGGGAATCCTTTTGACAGTTTCCAAGCCCGGTCAATTTATGGGGCAAATTTTGAAGGCGAAAAATTTAGCCTTTCGGCTGATAAAACTGTTAATGCTTTAAATATTTATGTCTCTAAAAATGCTAATCAGAACCCAGCCGCGCCTTTGCATGTAGTTTTGCAAGACATAACCGCCAATACAAATATAATTGATACAGATTTTTTAAGCGGGGTTGATGTTACTACAACTTATACTTGGAAAACCTTGAATATTTCGCCAGATTTAGTCCTGCCTGCCAACCATCAGTTCCGCCTTTATTTTTCATCCGCCGGCTCAGCCTCTAACCGCTATTATCGTCTTTATGATATTTCCAACCCCGATACAGCTGAATATAACGACAATAACTGGGACGGGACGACTTCAGTGGTTTCGCGTTCAACTGACAGCGGCACCAATTGGGCTGAATCAAATTTTATTGATTTAAGCGGCTATTATTTTACAACCGTTGAGGCCCAATCATATGCTTTAAGCGGTGATTTGACATCTTCGACTTATGATGTAGGTAAAAAGGCCGGCTTTAATAGAATTTCTTGGACGAATATTGATCTGCCGGCCAATACAACTGTTCGATTTCAATTGGCTGCCAATAATACTGATTCCTGGAATCCAATTACTGATTTTAAAGGCCCCAATGGAACCACATCTGATTATTACACTTTTTCAACCGGAGAAAATATTTGGTCGGGACTGGCTAATAATCGATATTTAAGATATAAATTATTCCTAACAACTAATAGCGGTTCCGTTACACCAATCTTAGGCGAGGTAAAAATTAATTTATCACCATGATTATTTTTAGAAATTCGAAATTCGAAATTCGAAATTCGAGACATAAAGGTATGTCTTTGATGGAATTAGTAATTTATCTAGCAATTGTTGCCATTATTTTAGTTGTTATCATCGACCTGGTAACTCACTTAGTCTATACCCAAGGTAAAAATTCTAAAAATGTTGAAGTTCAGCAAAATACTATTTTTGTAATTGATAAGCTAAATTCAACCATTTCTGCCGCCTCAGTAGCCACGGTTTCCCCAGACGGAAAGACACTTACCTTAACAATCTCTGGTGATACAGTTGTTTATACGCTAAGCGGTACTACTTTTTTAACCATCCAGCGGGGGTCACTGCCGGCAGAGAATCTATCTAACAGTAAAGTAAAAATATCAGCTCCTTCGGGAAGCCAACTTTTTGAAAAAATCACCAACACCAATGCAAACACTATAAAAATTAATATGTTGATGTCTTTAGCCTCAGATAGCAACACTAAACAGCAGACAACAACGACAATATTATTAAGAGGAAAATAAAAAATAATGCAAAATGCAAAATTCAAAATTAAAAATTGTACACAAAGAGGCCGAGGGGATGCCCTTGAGAGAAAGGCCGGTGTTCGGAGCGCGTCGAAGTCGAGTTCGCGAGCGAAGACGCGCGGAGAACTAGGTTGGCTAGGGTGGCTGGAAACGAAAGGGCGACCCGAGGGCAAAAAAGGCGGCCAGGCGATGATAATAGCGATTTTGATTATTTTTATGGCAGCGATGGCAATTGGGGTGGCAGCGGCGACAGTAGCCATTACCCAGACAAATGTTGTCCAAAATATGAATTTATCAAAACAAGCCTATAATTTAGCCGAATCAGGGGTTGATAATACAATCATGAGGATGACTAAAGGAGATTTTTTAAATCCAGGCGTCTTGTCGGAAGGGGCGGGAACTTGTACAATAACAGTAAGCGGTAGCTTACCTTCCTACCAAATTTTGTCAGTTGCGGAAATTACATCTCCCTTAGGAGGCGGTAAAAAAGCCTTCAAAAAGATTCAGGCCAATGTTACCGTTACAGACGGCGTGGTTTCAATTGCGAGTTTTCAAGAAGTGTATTGATAAATTAAATAGTGAATATAGCCCATCCTACGTCCTTACTGAAAAACCTACTACGTAGTGTACTTTCAGTGCGGACTTCGGAGGGCAACACTTCGCCGGCGGCTTGCCAACCGAAGCCTTGGCGAAGGTTGGAGGGGCATGCAAATTAGCGGTTTAGAAATAAATGAGTCAAACGTCTCAATTTTAAGCTTGCATAGGTCTGGCAATAAATTGTATGCTGTCTCTTTTGCAAAAGTAGAACTTGAGGTAGGCACTATCGAGAGCGGGATTCTAAAAAAATCTGAAGTATTAGTCAAGGCCCTAACTGATTTGCAGCATCTTGCTCACCCCAAGAAAGTTACCAGCCCTTATGTTGTGGCCAGCCTGCCAGAAAGTTTGGTCTATCAAAGAATTACTCACCTGCCGAACTTAGAAGAAGACAAATTAAAAGAAGCAATTGAAATAAATTTACCCGATCTTTTGCCCGGTAAAAAAGATGATATTTTCTGGGGTTGGCAGGAAATTGTTGGAGATCAAAACAGAAAAGAAATTTTAGTTGCCTCGGCTTTAAAAGAAAATATTACTAAATATTTTGAAACTTTAAATAAAGCCGGTTTTATCCCAGTGGCCGTTGAATCATTTAGTCTGTCATCAGCCAGGGCTTTCATAAAGCCCATAGGAGCTTTATTTGTCTCTTTAGAAAAAAATTCTGCCACCGCTTTTATTTTAGAGGCAGGCATCACAAGGTTCGCATCCAGTTTTAGTCTCGTTGGAGATCAACCCGGTGAAATGCTTTGGAAAAATACAAAAAGGATCCTCGATTTTTATAAAGCTGAAAAGAGAATAAATAGTCTGCCAATCTATTTAGTTGGCAGCGGTTCAACGCTAGAAATCCAAGAACTTTTAGAAGGAAAAATTGGCGCCGAAGTAAAGCTTGGCCAAGAATTGATGGTTTTCCCTAAAGGCGAAATAAAATCACCGGCAGTTCTAGGGGCAGCAATTAGAGGTCTAATCGACCAAAAAGATGATACTAGCCTTTCTCTGCTGCCAGTTGGTTCAAAAGAGTCTTATCAAGAAAAACGGGCTTTAAAAATAATCGGCGGTATTACTAATATTTTTGCCATCACCTGTTTATTATTCATGATGCTCTTCGGCGCTTTTTGGGGATTTTTATATTACCTTAACAATAATACTGCCAACCAACTTAGCAGCATTTCCCAGACAAAAGTCGATCCAGCTGCTAATGATATTCAAGATAAGCTAAAAACTATAACCCCTAAATTAAGTTATATTAAGCAACTTTTAGCCTCAAGTAATTCTATTGCTGGCACATTATCAATTATTAAAGATGCCGGCGCTGAGGGGATTAGTTTTACTGCCATTAATCTACCGAAAGAAAGCAAGGTGATTGCTGTTACCGGTAACGCCCAATCGCGTGATGCCATTGCTCTTTTCAAGGCTAATTTAGAAAAATCAGAAGCTTTTGATAAAATTGATTTTTCATCAACCAATGTCGGTGAAGGCAGTACCAGTTTTACTGTTAATTTAACATTGAAAACCAGGTAGTAGAACTTTGACACATTTTTCCAAAATGCGATAGCATTGTCAAAGTTTCACTACCTGGAAAAATAAAAAGTAGGTAATTATGGCCCAGAAGGTCGACATTTCAAAAGATTCAAAAACTAAACCACCTGAAAAATTCGAGAAAATCGCAAAAGATGTAAAGCCAAATTTAGAAGGCGTCAAACCATTCATTGAGCAGCCAGAGGTGGTAATTAAAAGAGCAATACGAAGATCAATATTGTTAATATTGTTAATTGCCGTTATAACTGGGGGAGTAATTTTTTATGCATATCGAATGATTTCCAGCAAGGCGATCAATTTAGCAAATCAGCAGAATTTAATCTACTTAGCTAATCAACAGATCAAAATGAGTTCAGATCTGCAGAGGCAATGGTCGGAAATTTCTCCCAATATAGCAAAAATCGAAGCAATGTTGCCTGCCTCAAATGATCTTTTAGGATTTATGGGCGCCCTCGAAGGCATCGCTCAAGCCTCGGGTGTCCAGCAAACCATTAGGTTTCAAACACAAAATGCCACCAGCACACCAGTAAATTTGCCGGGACAAACTCAGACCCCCGGCAAAGGCGGGAGTGTTAATTTTTCAGTTGAGCTTAAAGGAAGTCTTGATCAAATAACTACTTATTTAACAAATGTCCAAAATGCGCCATATTTTACTGAGGTAACTGATGTAAATATTACTGGCGGCCAAGGGGCTGACAACCAATATAGCGCCACAATTGGCATGAAGGTTTTTACCTACCAATGAAAAAACTTAAAATTTAAAACGCAAAGTTTAAAGTAGAGATCAGATAATCCTTTAACATTTAAGTTTTGCCTTAAGGCATTCACTTTTAGCTTAGCGGCTGGAAGGAGCGAACATGTATATTAAAGAAAATATTGTCAGATTAATTATCATCTTGATGGTAATCTTTTTTGCCGCTGGCGCCTTTTTTATGGTGAGGTTTTTTAGAAAAGAATTTAGCATCGCTACCAATCCAAGTAAAGAAGTTATTTCCAGTAATTCAGGCGGCTTTGATTTTGATACCTATAATGAGGTTCTAAAAAAATTACAATAATTAAGATTAATTTTTATTTGACTTTATTTTTCCCATATCTATAATAATAATAGAAAAGAAGAATTTATAATTCTCTAAGCAGGAGGGCCGTGAGAAAATATTGGAAAATAATCATTGGAGGAGCACTCTTTTTAGCTTTGGTGGCAGGGTTGGTTTATTATTTGTGGACGCTTCATAAAAATCCGGGCAGGAATAAATTTAGCATGGAAGCCCAAGTCGAAAGCTTGCAGAACAACTCGGTTAAAATCAAAGTTAATTACGGTACGAGTACTATTAAAGATTTCCGAGGAAAAGAGATAACCGTCGATCTTTCCAACAGTTTAATTATTTACTCTCAAGAAAATAAGGTTGTCGGTCAAGATCAAATCAAAAATGGTGAGCAAGTAAACATCAAGGGCAGCATCAAAAAAAATAAATTGACCGCCGAATATATAAAGATTAATAAAACCAATGAATAATTCAAAACTTAAAGTCATCATAATCGTTTTAATCGGGCTCATAATATTAACCACCGGTCTTTTGGCAGTCAAAAAGAAACTTGTCAAAGGTTCTTTTATCGATGTTCCCCAAAGCGCTCCTTATTTCTGGCAGGTTGAAGCGATTGCCAGGGAAGGCATCACTGCCGGCTATCCTACAGCCCTCGGCCTTACTTACCGGCCCAACGACCAGGTGACGCGGGCGATGATGGCAGTCTATCTAGTCAGAGCGATGAAACTTTCTCTTGTTAACCCCGACACGCCAACATTTGCCGATGTTCCTAAAACCGCTTCTTATTATCAATATGTCGAAACAATTGCCAAAGCAGGAATTACTGCCGGCTGTAACGTAAATCCGACCAGGTATTGTCCGGATGACAAGGTGACCAAATCTCAAACAGCGGTTTTTTTACAAAGAGCGATCAAGCTTCAATTGATTAACCCAGCCACCCCGAGTTTTCAGGATGTGGCCAAAACTGACAGCTTCTACCAGCATGTCGAATCAATCTATCAAGCCGGCATTATCGAAGGCTGCCTACCTCAGAAATACTGCCCCAACGAGGTGGTGACGCGGGGGCAGATGGCGATATATCTTGTCAGAGCCTTCAAGATCCCTTACGGGCAGGGTAAAATCCAGGGGAACGTTCTCTATAATACTGGTAGCGGTACAGGCGGTTACGAGTCAAATAAGTATTCTGCCCAGATATTGGATCAGAACAAGAATCAATTGGCTACCTCAAATACCAATGGTTACACAACTAAGACGCTTTCTGCCAGAACCTATAGCCTAAATGCCAAATATCAAGTATGGAAGCAAGTGAATAATGTTAATGTTACAGTCAGCGGCCCTTTTGATTTTCGAAAAGAAAATAATAATATGGTATATAATCCTGGCTTTGAGACGCAAAATTATGGCACCAATCCTTTCTGGGATGTAACCAAAGCAGAGCTCGGTGTCTGGAATCTTTATGCCCAGATCGGTTCGGTAGGGGCAACCGCTGAAGCTAAATATTCAGGTAGCCAAGGACTAAAAATTGTTGATACTGCTAATAATGGAACCAGTGCTGCTTTCCAAATTATTCCGGCTCAGCCCAATGTTTCCTATCGTTTGAGTGCTTACACCAAGAAAACAGGTGGCCAAGACGGGCAAATGATGTACTTGCGATTTTTGGACGCCAACCGCAACACTATTCTTGATAAAACGGCTACTTTCAGTTCAACCTCTTGGCAAAAACAGGAAGTCACTGCCACCTCGCCGGCGAATACTTCCTACATCATGGTGATTCTCTACAGTTACAATACAGGGGTATCGACTTTTTATTGGGATGATGTCTCGCTTACAAAAACTGACGGAATTAACTCATCTAACTTAGTTTTTAAGGCCGATGATATTAAACTTTCCCCCAATATTTCTGTTCAGGGCTACGTAGTTGACGAGATTGGCGAATATATCACCGGCGCTAAAGTTACTCTCAAAGAAACCGATGAGCAAGGCAAAATTAAAGACGGCGGCATAAGTCTTGATGCTCAAACCGATTCTACCGGCTATTATCAATTCAGTAATACAAACAAAATACCCTTTAATATTCAGCTTAAGGCTTCTAAAGATACTTATACTGCCTCGGAGCCGCTTAGTAAACAGCTCCAAGCTGGCACAAATTGGGTGGATGATTTAGTCTTGGATTCGATGGCAAGTTCGGTAGTCAGCGGCAAAGTTACGGATAGTAACGGTCAACCCCTGGCGAATAAAATTATTCGTTTTGGCGGCAAATATGATTATGTTTCTGAAGATGGTGTTTACACCGATCCAACCGAGGAAGAGCTTCAGAATATGCCCGACGACTATTTCGCTTTTTCCGATAGCTATGTGGCAGTGACCGATGATCAGGGTAACTTTGATATTGATGATTTGCCGCCGGCGCTTTACGCCGTCACTGTCGAAAATTATTGGTGGGGGAATGATACCTATGCCCAGATGCTTGACGCCTCGCCAGATCACATTGATTTTAATCTCTCGGGTTTAACGCCTTTGCCTTAAAGGAGCAAGATGAAAAAATACAAAAAAATAATCGCCATTAGCTTAATCGCTATTTTTATCGTCGGTGTTACTTTTTTTGCCTGGAAATATATGCCGCGGGTTTTAGCGCAGATTGAACAAGTCGGTCAGCAGTTGGATATTGATAATTACAGCTTAAAAAAGCCGGCTGATATCGGTGGATTCCAGATGAATTTAGATTTGAGCCAACCGACAAGTCAATAATAAGGATGAAGCATGAGTAAAAGATTAAAAGTTTTTATTGGTCTGATGAGCCTGGTTTTCTTAATCACCGGCGCTGGTTTTATTTGGGCTTACAAAAGCGGCAAGTTGAGACCGAGTGCTGAGTTTATAAATTCTCCCTGTTCGATCTACGGTATCGTTGAAAATGAAAGCGGAACCCATCCTCCTGTGGCTGATGCAATTGCTAGTTTTTGGCAGAGCAGTACCAATATTGGCAGTATTCAGACAGATTCAGAAGGAAAATTTTCCTCCGGTGGACTGGATTGTTCCAAGGATACAACCGTAGCCGTCAATAAAGCGGGGTACTATCAATACAACACAGTTCCTTTTCATTTTATCAATCTCGCTCCGCTTAATGCTGGTATCTTATTCATAAAACCTAAAAATGGTATCGTCGGTACCGTCAAAGATAAAAAGACTTCAAATCCCATTCCTCAAGCCAAGATAGAATTGTATTCTGGTGAGACGAAATTGCAGGAAAAAGAAACAGATGCAAGCGGATATTATTTTTTCGATAATATTAACCCTGGTACCTATAAATTAACTGCCTCCAAAGATCAGGCGTACGGCGCTGAAGATCAGGAGATAACTTTGGTTGTAGCCGAGCATAAGACTGTTGATTTTCTGCTTGCCTCGCTTTCACCAGTTTATTTCTTATGGTGGAAAGGTCCGGACGATAATTGGGAGCAGGATTTGAATGATTTTTATTATACAGTTTCGTATAAATGTAACCAAAGCACGGGTGGCGAAGAAAAATATGCCGGCGTGGCAGACCGGGGCGAAGGCGGGGAAGACAATTTAAATGTCGGCGGATTTATGATGATTGGCGCCGATCCCGATACCACTCTTATTCGCGGCGATACCTGCACTTTTTATGTCCGTTCTGCCGACCCAAGCTTTCTTGCCGATCCACAAAATGTCAATCTTAGCCAGATAGAATCTGATCCGGCTGTTTGGGGACCGGTGACAATTCAATGAAAACAATGAAAATATTATATAATCAAATTTGTTCCCATCTCAAAACAGGACTGATATTGGTGTTGGGGATTGGCACTATTGCAATCGCCGGCAATTTTAATTTTCAAAATCTTGGCCTTTCAAAATCCCAAGCCGCCGAACCAAAAACCTATCATATGTATCTCTGGGAGTCGATTTTCAAAAGAGAATTATCTTCACCAAGCGTTAAATACGATCAAAAGACAAAACAATGTTTACCTGTTAAATACAATCAAGGGTTGTCAGCCGGCAAAGTCTCAAATACAATCAACTTTTTGAAGGCTGGTTATTTTTTCAAAGAAGAGATGAGCGGGAAAAAGGAAAGATATGGCAATTATTTTCTTATTTCTGATCCCAAAGATAGAATTGATGCCTTGCAGAACGGCAAAGGTTATGAAAAAACCGATCCAGCCAGCCCTGTTGCTCTAGTAAGAGACATTCTTTATCTTCACCCGGAGCTTAAAGTAGTTCTCGACTACGAGCTCTGTTACGGCAAGAAGCTAACAAGAGCAGGTTCAACTGATGAACAAAGGAAATGGTATGCCAAATTCGGCAGTGCAGTTTTAGGCACCTGGGCAAAATTCCGCGGTATCTCTGATCCTTCAGTTGCTTACGGCTACGCCATTCTTGGTGCTTTTGATCCAAATACCGATAAGCTCCAGCCAAAGAATTCTTATTATTTTGATAACGGAAACGGGCCAATAAACGGTCCAGATGCCTTAAATTATCTTTACGCCATCCCCGAAATGCAGTCTTTCAAAACTGCCAATTTCAGTAAAACCGACTGGGTGAACGACCCCAATAATGACGAAGCCTATGCTCTCAAATATGCTTATTTCACATACTACAAGAAGCTTTCCCTACAAGCCTCTAAGGATATCTCAACCGGGCAAGTCCCTTCAAGCTATGGACAATATATGGCTCAAACTTTTCTGAATCGTGAGGCAATGGGGGCAGTTATGAGCCATATGCCCGTTGGTGGTAGGGCAGCCGGAGCCTTGGGAACAGAAGCAACAAGTGTGGTAAGAAGATCAGGATTGCTGCAAGGACTTACAAAATCAATTAATTTTAGCAATGTCTTTGAAAAAGATGTAATATCATTGAATTCACAAAAAATGTTTTTTGAGGATTTTCAAATAGTATCAAAAGGGCTTATGAAAGAAAACCCTGAGATAGTTATTGAAGTTGGTGATATCAGATCATCTATTAGATCAATATTTGTAAGGAGACTCAGGGAGAAAGAATTTTACGCCGCTTACATGGATTCCAGTGGTGATTTAACTGTAAATGTTCCTAATGGATGGAATACGATTCCTTCATCTCAGGGTATTCTTAGGCACGAGCTTATTCATCATGAGACCGATTTAATGTATATGAAAAAATACCACGAGGTCCTGTCAACGGGGCGTCCATATTTTGAATTAGCGACCGAATGGAAAACGATTGGATATTCGGACTCAAGTAAGGGAGCGGGGTTCCAAAGTTCTCTGTATTATTGGATTAATGGTATGAGGTTGGCAGAAAGAAGAGGAATTGATGCTAAAAGTTTAAATGAAAGATATCTTTTTGCGGGTATGGGCTATATGGACGATGCCGATAATGTTCTTCGTTTTAGTATAACCACTGATAGAGAAGGTTTAGATTATTTCTTTACACTTCAGGATTATTTTAATGACTATGAAAGAGAACTTAGTCTAATGCAAAGAGCCGGGATAACAAACACTCCGGAATATCATACTTTGCGTGCCAAGGTTGTAGAAGAGAAAACAAAATTGGATAATTATCTAGATCATATGGGGGTTAAATAATAAAACGATTATGAAAAAAATTATAAATTTATCATCTTAGAATTAGACATTGCTTTTGCGATTGGGCTAGGGGTTTGCTTTAAAAAATGCCCCAAAACTGGATATACTTTATTAAATTAGGCTTAATCTGAATATGAAAAGATTTCTTAAATCAATAATTTTTATCATTCTTTGCGCCAGGGTCTTATCACCCAGCGCATTAACAATTTGACTTTAAAAGAGTTCTCAGCCTACAATTAGCTTACCATGGCTGACTTTGTTATAAGAAAAATACCTCAAAGTAAAAGTTTGGGAGAGATTTTGAGATCTGCGCGAAGAAAAAAGGGACTTTCCCTAGAACAAGCTGAAGAAGAAACTAAAGTAAGAGAAAAATATTTAGAAGCTCTTGAGGAGAGCCGTTTTGACGTTTTGCCCGGTAATGTCTATGCCTTAGGGTTCTTAGCTAAATATGCTGAATTTTTAGGTTTAGAAAAAGAATCACTGCTTTCACAGTTTAAATTAGAAAGAGGCGAAGAAAAAAACTTAGGCAAATTGGTGCCTGAAAGAAGAATCAGGCAATCTTATTTTTCAATTACTCCCCGCCTGATGGCAATTATTGTAGTTGTTATTGTCCTCGCCGGTATTGTTGGCTATATTATTTATAGCGTGAGATCATTCACTTCACCGCCGAATCTGGAAATTTCTTCGCCTAATTCAGAGCAGGTTATAAAGGAAAGCACAGTTGATATTATTGGCAAAACTGATGAAGGTGCAACTTTGTTGATTAATAATCAAACCGTTTTCATTGATGATAAAGGCAATTTCAAGCAACAAGTAAAATTAAATCCAGGCCTTAATACTTTTGAGATTAAGGCAACCAATAGATTAAAAAAAGACACCGTAAAACAAGTTAAAATTTTAGCAGAATATTAACTCGCCGAAGGCGGGAAATTAACCTAATGACGAATTATTCTAATTATTCTAATCAAATCCCAATCTTTCAAATCCCAATTGAGATATTAGTCATTGATGAATTGGGGATTGATTAGGTCAATTAGGTTAATTATAACAATTAGAAATTTAATGTATAAGGGGCAGAAAGGAAAACTATGTCACAAGAAGACAAGGAGAAAAGTAGCACAGATAAAGGAAAAAAGGAAGCTTTAGAGATGGCTTTTTCGCAAATTGAGCGCCAATTTGGTACCGGGGCGATTATGCGTTTTGGCCAGAAAGAACATTTGCGGGTTGATTCAATTCCGAGCGGCTCTTTTTCATTGGATTTGGCGATGGGAGTGGGCGGTTATCCAAGAGGTCGGATTATTGAAATTTATGGTCCCGAAGGGGGCGGAAAAACTACCCTGGCCTTGCACGCGATTGCTGAAGCCCAAAAAAGGGGAGGAATCGGCGCTTTCATTGATGCGGAACATGCTTTTGATCCGGAATACGCCAAAAAAATCGGTATCAATGTGGAAGAATTATTAATCTCCCAACCAGATACAGGGGAGCAGGCGTTGGAAATTACCGAAACTTTAGTTCGTTCGAATGCGATCGATGTAGTTGTTATTGACTCGGTGGCCGCTTTAGTGCCGCGGGCGGAAATTGAAGGCGAAATGGGCGATGCGATGATGGGGGTCCAGGCGCGGCTGATGTCACAGGCCTTGCGTAAATTAACTGGTGCCATTTCAAAATCTAAAACAATCGTTATCTTTATTAACCAAATAAGAATGAAAATCGGCATTATGTTCGGTAACCCTGAAACTACCGCCGGCGGCTTGGCTTTGAAATTCTATTCTTCAATCAGATTAGATATCCGGCGGACTGAGCAGATAAAACAGGGCGAAGAAGTGATCGGCAACCGCACAAAAGTCAAAATTGTTAAAAATAAAGTCGCCCCGCCATTTCGGATAGCAGAATTTGATATTATGTATGGACTGGGAATATCTCGTGAAGGCGATTTATTGGATCTGGCGGCAAAACTCGGAATTGTGACCAAATCTGGCACTTGGTATCAGTATGGCCAGGAAAAGCTCGGCCAAGGCCGCGATCAGGCCAAAGAATATTTAAGAGAGCACGCTAAAATTGCCAAAGAAATTGAAGATGTGATAAGAAAAAAGTCCGAAAAAGAAGAAACAAAATAGGTCTTTGTTCTCTTATCGTAAATAGGGGTAAGGGGGTTGACTTTATGGTGTACTTGTGGTATAGTATATGGTTCTGAACCTGATAAATACCTTATGGGACTGAATGCGACCCTGTAAGAGGGTCGAATACTATCCCAGAAGGAAGAGGTAAAACTCATGAAGGCCCGAATCGCTCTGCTCCTGATCTGCGCGTTCCTGATTGCCCTGCTCGTCGGCGGCGCCTACGCGAAACAGCCCCCCAAGGGGTTGGCCGTCGTCTGCGGCACCGTCACCATCACCTACATGGATGGCACCATCGGCCCGGCCGTCGGCTGGAATGTGTGGGTCATCGTGCCAGGACCTTACGGCTACCAGGTGGCCCAGTGCGTCACCGACAGCAATGGCAACTACGCCATGGCCGTACCAGCCAGCAGCGGCTACGTCGTGGCGCAAGAGGGGCGTACGGGATACGATCCCGATCCCCTCAACTTCTCAGGCGTTCGCGCTTACCGCATCGTGAGATGTGACTTCAACAACTACGCTCTCTGACCCGCTTTCGCGGGGCTCCGGGGCTGGCCGCAAGGCCAGCCCCTTTCGTTAAAAAGAGAAACCACTCTTAGTAAATGACCTTATAAAAAATCGATTTATTATTGACATTTATTTTGGACTCGGATATATTTAAATCAAAGCCTGAAAATATTGGAAATCTCGGTTAGAGGGGTGGTTTTGAATTGAGGGCAAGGAGGGAAATGGGGAAAAAGGTCCTAAAATTTTTTTCAAAGAGAAAATTATTAACATTAGCAATCCTATTTGTTCTATTAATTATGGTGACAGGTCTCTTTATCTGGGCGACATTGACTGGCCGCATCAGACCTTTTGCCGCTAGCGTTCAGATTCAGAATACAGCCTCTTATAGCTATACGAACTCAACCGGCCAGCAAGTTTTGGGCCAAAGCAATACGGTTGCCATTCAAATAACTTCTGCTCCAACTCCGCCCTCGAACCTTATGGCGACTGCTAATTCCTCAACGCAGATAACAATAAGTTGGACTGATAATTCTTCTGATGAAACTGGCTTTAAAATTGAAAGAAGTCCTTCGGCAACAGGAACTTTTACTCCAGTCAGCACAACCCTTCCCAATATCACCACTTATATTGATTCGGGCTTGGCTGCCAATACTGCCTATTATTATCGGGTCTATGCCTATAACTTGTCCGGCAATTCGACCTATTCAAATGTGGTTTCAGCAACAACAAAGGATGTAGCCCCAGCCGCGCCAACGAGTCTTGCTACCACTGCTACGGCTGATAAGGAGATTGATCTTGCTTGGGTTGATAATTCCAATAATGAAACTGGTTTCAAGATTGAAAGGAGCCTAAGCACTTCAGGCTTTACCCAAATCGGAACCACGGCAACTAATATTAATATCTATAAGGATAAAGGCCTGACCGCCGGAACGACTTATTACTATCAAGTAAAGGCAACAAATTCTACTGGTGACTCAGGCTATTCTAATGTCGCCTCATCAGCCGCTATCAGTACGCCTGCCTCCCCCTCCAATCTTTCAGCCAACCCTGATGGGACCCTTAATGTTATTCATCTTAACTGGCAAGATAACGCCACCAATGAAACCGGTTTTGAAATCCAGCGAATGATTGACGGCACGGCCACGTGGACGGTTATCTCTAACACTTCAACTGTCAATGTTACTTCCTATGACGACACCACTGTTTCAGTCAACATTCTTTATTGGTACCAAGTCAGGACCTATAACGCAGTCGGCTATTCGGCCTTTTCTAATATTGTATCAGCCAAAATCATCCGCGACACCCAAGCGCCTGCTGCACCGACCAACTTAACCGGAACGGCCACTTCTTATTCACAGATAAATCTTTCTTGGACAGCATCAACCGATAATGTCGGCGTTACGGGATACTACATTTATCGCAATGGCGTCAAAGTCGGCAGCACAACAGGGACAACCTCTTACTCTGATAATAATCTTTTTGGCTCAACCACTTATACTTATTATGTAACCGCTTTTGACGCGGCCGGTAATGAATCGGCGGCATCAAATCCCATTTCCGTTACCACTCCCGCTCCGCCTGATAATCCGCCGCAAGTGACCATCACCAATCCTGCCGATGGGGCGACGGTTTCCGGAACAGTCAATATCACCGCTAATGCTACTGATGACATCGGTGTTGCTAAAGTTTGGTTTTATATTGATGGCATCGGTACCTACACCGACACCGTTGCACCCTACGCCTGGAGTTGGGATACAACCGGTTATACTAACGGTCCGCATTCCATTAAAGTGAGGGCTTATGATACCAGTAATCAATATAATGATAGCGATATTACTGTCACAGTTAATAATCCGCCGCCGCAGGTGACAATCGCCAATGTTTCAGTTTCAGCTACGCCAACCACCGCGACCTTCAAATGGACTACTAACCTTGCCTCTACCCCTCAAGTCTGCTACGGCCTAAGTAGTCCTTCACTTTGTACCCCTGTTAATCTGAGTTTGGTTACCAGCCACTCAGTCATAGTCATTGGTTTATTGCCCAGAAATTGGTACCAGTACCAAATCTTATCAACCCTTAGCGGCAGCGGGGGAACTACATACAGTGGCAGATTTAGAACTGGAAATAAATAGGAGAAAAATGTTTAAAAAACTATTAATTTTGCTGAGTTTAGGGCTGTTGCTTGCCTTACCTTTTAAAACTTTGGCAGCGGACAAGATTCCGCCGCCCAATTTAGTTCAAGTTAAGGTTGACGGGAAAATCGTTGATCAGAAGAATTTAAAAGTTGACCAAGCAAAACCGCTCTTTTTAGAAGGTACCGCCCAGCCCAATTCTCAGGTTTACCTCTATATTTATTCCGGCTCACCGCTTTTGGCTCAAGTAAAAACTGATGAGAAAGGAAATTGGTCTTACACTCTTACCCAACAGTTATCAGTCGGCTCACATAAGCTTATGGCCGAAACCCACGCCAATAATGAGATTTCAGCTAACATTGAGTTGTTGAAGTTTAGCATTACAAGAGGAAATATTCCCGTCGTTTCAGAAATATCAAACACAAATCTTATTTGGATAGTCGTCGGACTTATTGTTGTTGGATTGTTGATTTGGATATTAAGAAGGAGAAAATAAGAAATAATATAATCTAGAAGGGCAAAAATGAAATCATTAAAACTTTATTTAAGGATATTTAGTATTATTGTTATTTGGGGAGTTATAGTTGGCACAAGTCCTATTCAAAAATCCCAAGCCCAGACTGGCCATCAATATTATATTGATAAAGCCTCTCTTGGCGGCACTTGCAGCGATTCCAACCCGGGAACAATTACTCAGCCGTGGTGTACAATTTCCAAGGCAAACCAAACTTTGGTGGCCGGTGATACGGTTTATCTTCGTCAGGGTTCGTATCAAAGCGAGCTAATTTTACCTCGAAACTCAGGTAATTCAACAAGCTTAATCACATACAGTGCTTATGGCACAGAAAAACCTGTTTTAAGTGTTGGCCAATACGGCACGATTATTTTATTGGAAGGCAAAAACTATATCAAAGTTGAGAAATTAACCTTTGAAAATGTCAATGCCTGGGTAACGAGCAGAAATTCAGACAACAATGTTTTTCAAAATAATATTTTTCGCAACGGCGGCGGTTGGGGCTGCTTTTCTTTAAGTCAAGATAGCGATTTCAATAAAATTTTGAATAATCAGATGTCTAGTTGTGGCGACGCTGCTACTAACGAGGGTGATGTAATTGATATTGCTCATAATAGTGATGATAATTTGATCGAAGGCAACGATATTTCCAACGGTGGTCATGCCTTAATCGGCGTCATCGGGGCCTGGTCTGCCACTGATACGTATTATCCCAATGGCAGCGTTTATCGAACAATTATTCGAAACAATAATCTCCATAATGAATGGGCAACCGTCTTAGGTTTAGGCTATCATACTTTTGATAGCATTATTGAAAATAACCGCATTTACAATGCTTCGAGGGGGTCGGATCTCGTTAAGGTAGGAATTCAACTAGTATCGAATAACAATATAGTCAGACAAAATCTTATCTATAATAATAAAGGGTCGGGCATCCTAATTACTTCTTATTGCTACGAAGGCACTATGTGCCAGCAGTCAGTCGGGAATCAAATATATAACAACACCATCTATGGTAATGGCGGTTTGGGTATCACTGTCATCAAAAAAGATGGCACAGATCCAGCGGGCAACCCTCTGAAGGATAATACAATCAAGAATAATATTATCTTTAATAATAATCAGGCAGGTAATGCTGTTGATTATTTTGGCACGCCGAAATATTTCCAGATTAATTTGGATGATTACTGGGCTGAAAAGGTTCCTTGGCCAAGTGATTATGAGGTTGAAAATTATTTTTATTATAATCTTATCTTTCACCAAGATCCTTCTGCCCCTGTAGATCCGACTAATAAAATCATTTCCCGCATCAGAACACTAAATAGAGGCGGAGGCGGAGTGGCTCTTACTTTTGAAGACGCCCAACGTCTAATGCCCAATAATTTTCATAATAATATTGCCGCGGATCCGATGTTTAATAATCCCAAAGGCGTAGATGGCATTTTGGGTACAGCTGATGACGATTTTTCTTTGAAATCCGGCAGCCCGGCCTGTGGGGCGGGAGAGAACGGTGTAGATTTGGGGGCTTTTGCTTGTGGGAGCAGTGGTAGTTCTTTGAATTTGACCAAAACCGCTGATAAAACTCAGGCCAAATCTGGCGATGCGATCACTTATACGATTAATTATTCTACTATCGCTCAAGCCAATAGTGTCGTTATCACTGACAGCATCCCAGCTAATACAACCTATGTTCCGGGTTCGGCCAAACTAAACAATGTCGCCAAAACCGATGCTCAAGATACTGATGAATACTATTTTGATAACACCGCCAAAAAAGCGACTTGGAGTCTAGGCAATCTTTCGCAGGGCGCTGCCGGCAGCGTAACTTTCAAAGTCACAGTAAACTAGATATTTTGATATACTAAATCTATGAAAGATTCTTTAGGAATTGCTCTCCATTTTCTAAAGTTTCGCCCTCGTTCGGTTTTTGAAGTTGAGGAGAAACTTAAGACAAAAAGATTTGGAGAAAAAGAGATAAAAAGGACGATTCAAACGCTAAGAAAGAATGGTTTGTTGGATGATAAAAAATTTGCTAAAATGTGGATAAGGGACCGAAATCTGCTTCGTCCCAGCGGGTCTTATCTTTTGAAAATGGAATTAAGAAAATTAGGGATTTCAGACGATAATATTGAAGATGCTTTAAAAGATCAGAACGAAGAAGAATTGGCTAAGAAAGCCCTGGAAAGTAAGCATCGATATCGCAATGCGGATTTTACTAAACAAGCCCAGTTTTTACAAAGACGCGGATTCCCAACCAGTATTATTTATAAAATTATTAAAAATCGATCTAAATTATCTTAAAAAATCTTATTGAAGGATTTCTATGCCTATCGAAGGTGGACCACAATTCCTAAAAGAAAAATACGACTTACACAATGCTCCCGAAGTGGAGAAGGCGGCAGAACGAACTGAAAGAAAAACCGGCGCAGAGCTTCCCGAAGATCCCGAAACGCGTATCCAAAATTATCTCGACCGTTTGGATAATATTATTAATTCTCCCGAGCAAGAAAAACATCCGCAGAGGCGCGAAAGAAATATTAGTATGCTAAAGCGAGCGCTTCACAATAATTTCATCGTCAAACCCGAAGAAATCCCGGAAAACTACTTTGAAAACCAACGGCGGCTGGCTCGAGAGCAGGGCCTTGGCGATGTTGAAATTACCGACGAGATGCGTTTGCAATTGGCCGAGGTTATCATCACTGACCAGGAGTCAAGTCTTGACAATTGGGTTGATTATCTTACTTCAGAAGATGCTCCTTATCCGAATTGGCTTAAATACTTTGCCATCCGCAGCGTCCTCAACATGGGCGGTTTTGATAAAGAAAGGCACGCTTTCTCAAAACGCTCGAAAGGCACGACCAAACCCTTCCCCGATCTTAACCGCGAAGCCCTTGCCTATGTTTTAGATGCCATCGAAAAGAAATACCAGAAACAGGGCATTGATACTTCTTCTCTCGAAGAAGACGACCGCAAGCAATTTGAAAAACTTCTTTCTGGCGAAAACTTTGCCAAACTTTACGCTTGGGCGATTGAGAGGATTACACCCGCCTCGGTGGAGCAAATAACCATCACAAAGGGCCAATGGGTTAGATACGATAAAGATTCCGATCCAATGCCGCTTGTTCAATCTCTTCAAGGCCACGGCACCGGCTGGTGCACCGCCGGCGAATCAACCTGCAGAATCCAACTCCAAGGCGGCGATTTTTATGTCTATTATTCCATTGACCAGCAAGGCAACCCGACCATTCCTCGAGCGGCCATCAGAATGCAAGGCGACCAAATCGGCGAAGTCCGTGGCATTGCCGAGGAGCAGAACCTTGATCCATATATTAATAAAGTTGTCCAAAAGAAATTGCAAGAATTTCCCGACGGTCAAGCTTATGAAAAGAAAGTCGATGATATGAAGCTTTTGACAACGATTGAGCGCAAAGTCAAAGCTGGCCAACCCCTCGACAAGAATGATCTTATTTTTCTTTATGAAATCAACGTTCCCATTGAAGGTTTCGGTTATCAAAGAGATCCGCGCATTGCTGAGTTAAGAGATCAAAGAAATCCAAGAGAAGACGTGCCGATTGTTTTTGACTGTCAGCCGGAAGATATCGCATGGAGCGAAAAGGAAATCAACCCAAGTACCAAAGCATATGTCGGACCGCTTTTTAAAGGTATTTTTGAAAAGCTTGTCCATCTCGAACATCTCTACACTTCATTTCCAGAAGGAAAAATCCGCCAGAGCGAGCTGGAAATCGGCGGGAAAAATGCCACCGAACTTGAGAACGAACTCCGTGAGCGTAAAATTAATATTTCCGATTATGCTCAAGACATGCTTCACAGTCGAGATTTTACCATCCAGAAGAATCCTGAAACCATAGATCTCGTCCGACTGAAAGTCAGAGATCTCGGATTTACAAACTCGGCAACCACCGAACAAATCTACGCTCGCGCCGCTGAATTGGGTCTCGATCTTTGTCCCGCCGAGGTCGGTCCTCATCAGCGTTTAAAGGATTCCGACCAATCAATGGGAGATTGGTATAGAATTGCGATGAAACAAATTGCTGACCGGTATGGCTATCCGTATGTGTTCGACTTGGTACGCGATGAGGGCGGTTTGTGGCTCAGCGACAATGGGGCGAAGCCGCAGCGCAAGTGGAATCCTGACGATGAGTTTGTGTTCCGTCTTCGCAAAGTTTCTCAAGAATCTTAGATCCTTAAATACTTAATATTTTTTTGAAACTTGAACTCTTTAATTCTTTGACTCTTTACGGCGAAGCCCCGCGACGCATTTTTTGGTATACTAAACATAGATTGGTTATATCGAACGGCTAGCCCTCGACCTTACTCGGGCCAGGCGGCTTTTCGAGACCTTTTCGGCAATTACAGATTGAGAGCGATAATGGTTACGGCTGTTATCGGAGGATTTGTAATTTGTCCATAAAAAAAGAGAAACTTGGTCTGGCGCGCTGGTGGATTTACGATCCCAAATAAGATACAGCCCAATGTCTCCCCGCCAGAGGCGGGATTACATGAGCAGTGGCATAGATGGCGCGTCATACAATTACTGACCGGAATGGCAATCCGAATGTGTTCAACTTGGAACGCAATGAGGACGGTTTGTGGCTCAACAACAATTGGACGAAGCCGCAGAACAAGTGGAATCCTGACAATGAGTTTATGTTCCGTCTTCTAAAGTCTTTCTTTTCCGCGCTTAAACGGTGCGGTTTTTCTTTTGAGGATTTTCTAAATTATTCTTCCAGCCGCCGAGCATTCTGCCGACTTCATCTAATTTAAGTGCAATTTTTTCATATTGTTTATTGGAAATAAGTTTTCCTTCCCAAGCAACCGAAATGAGGAATTTAAGTTTGTCTGAAATAAAAATACAGTCCGAGATTTTGTATGATTTATTTATTCGTTTGCTAAAATAAGTTGTGTAGGAAAACTCTAAAAGATCAAGAAATTTATTTTCAATTCGATTGCCGATGGTGTAGCGAGCGCCTTTAGCCATATGAGGAACAATAGCAAGCCATATCAAATAAGCCTCTTTGATTCGTTGCAGAATGGAGGCTTTATCGAGAGAGAGAGAGAGAGAGAGTAAAAAGATTTCGCCATATTTTTAATAATATCACATCTTTAGATAACTTACTCATCTCTTGGAGGGAATTTTTGTGTGGAAAGAGGAAAAGAAAAGATGTCGCCGAGTTTGCCTTAAATTTTATGGACAATATTTTAGCGCTTCATCAAAATCTCGTTCAGAAAACTTATTGGCATGGTGGCTACCAAGCTTTCAAAATCACCGATCCCAAACCCCGCCAAATTCACAAGGCAGGTGTTCGCGATCGGCTTCTGCATCACGCGATTTACAGAATTTTATATCCGCATTTCGACCGCAAATTTATTTATGATTCGTATTCTTGCCGAATCGGTAAGGGAACGCATAAAGCGATGAATCGATTTAGAGCTTTTGCTTGGAAGATTTCTAAAAATAACACTCGAATGGTTTGGGTTTTGAAGTGTGATATTCGGAAATTCTTTGCTAGTATCGACCATAAAATTCTACAAGATGTCTTAGCAAAATATATAGGTGATAAGGATGTCTTATGGCTTTTTGAGCAAATAATTGAAAGTTTCAATTCTAAAGGTAAGATTGGTATTGGTTTGCCGCTTGGAAACCTCACAAGCCAGCTTCTTATTAACATTTATATGAACGTGTTTGATCATTTTGTAAAGCGAAATTTGAAGGCTAATCATTATGTTCGCTACGCTGATGATTTTGTCATATTGTCGGAAGATAAAAGTTACCTTGAAAGTATACTACTAAAGATTAGAAAATTTTTAGGAGTACGATTGAAGTTAGCGCTTCATCCCGACAAAGTTTTTATTAAAACGCTGGCTTCGGGCATTGATTTTCTAGGCTGGGTTCATTTTCCCGATCACCGAGTTCTTCGTAACGCCACAAAATGGCGAATGTACCGGAGACTATTTGATCACCCAACCAATGAAACATATCAGTCATATTCAGGGCTTTTACGGCATGGGAACAGCTGGAAAGTTAGGCGAGTATTAAACAAGTTATATAATAATACAGCTTAATTTTATGCTATAATTAGGATGAAATAATTTTCAAGGAGGGTTTTTGTCTAAAAACATATTGTGGTTTCGCGACGTTACTAAAGACGATACCGCCATTGTCGGCGGCAAAGGTGCCAATTTAGGCGAACTCACGCGGGCAGGCTTGCCAGTGCCGCCAGGCTTTATTGTTACTGCTAAGGCCTATTTTGATTTTTTTAAAAATACAGGCCTAGAGAGAACCATTAAATCAGCCTTAAAAAATATTGATCCAGAAGACTCAAAAACTTTAAATCAAGTGGCGACGAAGATTCAAAAAGCAATTCTTTCTAAACCATTGCCTCAAGCCTTGGCCAAAGAAATAATTCATGCCTACCAAGAACTCTACACTAAGGGCTCTTCAAATATTTTTGTGGCAGTGCGATCCTCCGCTACTGCCGAGGATTTGCCGACAGCTTCCTTTGCTGGCCAGCAGAAGACATTTTTAAATACCGCTGGCTCAGACGAGCTTGTCAAGGCTGTTCGTCTTTGCTGGGCGTCCTTGTTCGAGCCAAGAGCAATTTACTATCGAGCTGTTAACAAATTTGATGATATGAAAGTTGGCATTGCGGTGCCAGTGCAGAAGATGGTCCAATCAGAAAAATCGGGGATTATGTTTACTATCGACCCAATATCCAATGATAAAGATAAAATCATCATTGAAGGCGGTTGGGGGCTAGGTGAGGCAATTGTTTCCGGTTCAGTTACGCCTGACCGCTATGTTGTTTCTAAAGATGACTTAAAGATTATAAAGAAAGAGATCAACAAACAGGATTGGAAAATTGCCAAAGTCGGTAGAGTCGACAAACATATTACAGTCCCAAAGAAAGAACAAAAAGTTCAAAAAATATCTGACGAGGAAGTCCAGGAAATTGCCAAATATGGTAAGGAGATTGAAGAACACTATAAATTTCCTCAAGATATCGAATGGGCAATAGAAGATGGAAGAATTTATTTTGTCCAATCGCGGCCAGTAACAACAATAAATCAAAAATCAAATCTTAAAAATCAAAATGATAAAGAAGAAATCAAAGAACAAAACTTAGAAATATTACTCAAAGGTGCGGCGGCTTCAATTGGTATTGCCTCGGGTCCAGTCAGAATTATTCATAAGCCAACAGAAATAGATAAAGTTCTTAAAGGTGATGTTCTAGTCACCGAAATGACAACCCCAGACTATGTTCCGGCGATGAAAAGAGCAATTGCCATTGTTACCGATACCGGCGGCCAAACATCACATGCAGCGATTGTATCGCGCGAACTTGGGATCCCCTGTGTTGTCGGCACCGGAACTGCCACCCATACTCTAAAAACCGATCAAGTTGTCTCAGTTGATGGCGCCAAAGGTCTGGTTTATAAAGGTAAAGTTGCCAGGAAAGAAGCCCCAGCAATTGTCGAAGAAAGTCAAAGGGCAATGTCAGGCAGCCTAAATGAAGAAATACCGGTAACGGCCACCAAGGTCTATGTTAATTTGGGCGAGCCATCTGTGGCGGAAAGAGTCGCCCAACTTCCTTGTGACGGCGTGGGCTTGCTTCGGGCCGAATTCATGATTGCGGAGATTGGCGAACATCCCCGATCTTTAGTAAAAAGGGGCAAGGGAGATTTGTATGTCGAAAAACTAACTGATGGTATGAGAACAATTTGTAGCGCTTTCCATCCGCGGCCGGTGGTTTATCGGGCGACTGATTTTAAGACAAATGAATATAAAAATCTTAAAGGCGGCAAAGAATTCGAGCCACAAGAAAATAATCCAATGATTGGTTATCGGGGGGCTTCGCGCTATATTAAAGAGCCGGATTTATTTAAACTCGAATTGGAAGCCATCAAACGCGTGAGAAATAAATTTGATCTGAAAAACCTTTGGATTATGATACCTTTTGTCAGGACGGTCGAAGAGATGAAAAAAGTTATGGAGATTATTGAAAGTTACGGTTTAGAGCAATCGAATGACTTTAAGCTCTGGATGATGGTTGAGGTGCCTTCCAATGTGATTTTAATGAAACGTTTCTGCGAATTAGGCATTGATGGCGTCTCAATCGGCTCAAATGATCTAACTCAATTAACCTTAGGCCTGGACCGTGATAATGAGCACATGGCAGATGAATTTGATGAAAGAGATGATGCAGTCAGGATCTCAATCGCCCATGTGATTAAGACTTGCCGTCAATACCACATTACAGTTTCAATCTGCGGTCAGGCAGCCACAACTTATCCAGAAATCGCCGAATTAATGGTCCGCGAGGGGGCGACTTCGGTTTCGGTTTCACCTGATTCAATAATTACTACCCGTAGATTAGTGGCTTCGGTTGAAAAGAAAATCATGCTTTCTAATATTATTAGCCAAGAGGGTTGACCCCCACTACCAAAAACTTTTGGTGTGAGGGTTGACTTAAACCATAATTTATGGTATAAAAAAGAATATTACGATATCAAATACCAAGGCGGTCGGCTAGCACCGCCGGAAAGGGAGGCAAATTCGTTTGGCTAGCAAGTTCGGCACCACAAACTCTACAGAAGGAAGGATACGTCGTATGGCCAATGGCAAAGCGAAGCGGAATGCCCGTAGTGCCCGACAGGCTGTTGAGGAGATCATCCGCCCCGATGACGGGCGGGCCAGGCGTGATGCGATCAGGATCAGGAAATGCGACCCGGGTAACCAGGTTAGCATCTGCATCATGCCCGGGGTTTTCAGCCGGGTCAAAGACGGGCAACGCCTTCGCGTGAAAAAGGCAGTCAACCTCAAGGTCAAGTCTGAAAAGCCTGAGGAGCTGCCGCAGAGGCTCGAAGCAGTCATTGCGACCAGCACGGCCATCGCCGTTATCTGAAACACCGACATCATTCGCCCCGGGTCTCCTTAGCTCTCAGATAGCGAAGGAGAACTTTGGGGACCCGGGTCGAGCTCCTGGAAGGAGGGTACGAACGCATGTTTCACCCCCGCCGCACCCCGCGGCGGGGACTTTTTTATAAAAACCATATCTGTTAAGATATATTTATAGAGGAGAGATCGCATAGCGGCCGAGTGCGCGCGCTTGGTTGCCTCATCGGCAACCCGCCGAAGAGGCGGGAGAGCAGATAAAATGTATTATGTTTACGTTTTAAAAAGTATCAAAGATGGCAAATTATATATTGGTGAAACTGATGATTTACCAAAAAGATTTGAGGCTCATAATAAAGGTAATGTGAAAGCAACAAAGTCCAGGATACCTTTCCGACTAGTATTTTACGAGGCCTTTTCAAATAAAACAGATGCTGGTCGTGATGAATTATTTTTTAAATCTGGTTATGGTAGAGAGGTATTAAAAGATAAATTAAAAAACTCGATATAATTCTTCCTCGGGCGGAGAGGTCGCATAGCGGCCGAGTGCGTCCGCTTGGAGAGCGGATAGGCGCGCAAGCGCCTCGCGAGTTCGAATCTCGCCCTCTCCGCCCGGTGAGGAATGGGTTCTGCGCCTCTTCGGCGCACCTGCCGAAGAGGCAGGGAATCCCACCCCCCCGCCATTTACTTCGACTTGTCCCGAGTATTCCCGAGGGAGCAGAGTCGAGAGATAAAGGAGGAGTTATAAGTTGCGATTGGTCAGTTTATATTCTTTTGTGTAATGATGGCACATATTATACCGGTATTACCAATGATTTAAATAAACGAATGAAAGCACATCTTTCTGGAAAAGCTGCAAGATACACAGCACAGAGGAGACCAGTTAAGCTCGTTTATCACAAGGAAGGATTTTCGCAAAGCCAAGCCAAGAAAGAAGAAATTGTTTTGAAAAACTGGAGAAAAGAAAAGAAAGAAAATTTAATCAATGGACGATGGGTATAAATCTATGAACAAAATTAATGCCGTCTGGCACAAGAAAAATCGCATGCCGAAAAATCCAACATCTGAAGAAAGAATCAAATGGCATATTAGCCATGCCAAGAATTGTAGCTGCAGACCTATCCCGGAGAAATTGAAAGAAGAAATTAGGAAGTTTTCTAATGCTCCAAAAGAATAGATGATCCATTATGTTTATATTTTATTTTCGGACATAGATGGCGAGATGTATACTGGATATACAACTAACCTTAAAGAACGCCTGATAAGCCACAATAGCGGAGAGAATAAATCTACTCAGAAACGTGGGCCATTTAAGCTAATTTATTTTGAAGGGTGTTTGGATAAAAAAGACGCTATTTATCGGGAAAGATATCTAAAAACAGCATGGGGGAAGAGATATATTAAAAACAGAGTAAAAAATTATTTAAAGCCCCGGTGAGATAATTCCATATCTCACGGGGCCACGTGAGATCCCCGTGAGATGCGAAGCTATCTCATTGGGGTATCTCACAGTGGGAGGCAAAAATGAAAAAAATTATTATCTTAGGATTCTGTCTTGTACTATCATTAGCGTTTTTCCAATTAAAACCGGCGAAAGCAGCAACCGAAGTTACTGACCAAAAGTGTAGTATCGCTGCTGGTGAAGGTGGAGGACCAGCAATTTCTGATGAAGAGAGATTTCGTGCAAATCAAACTTTTACACCGGCAAAAAATCGGCTGACGAAAGTTTCCGCCTATCTAAGGGGCACTGGAACGGGAAGATTCCATATAGATTTATATCATGGGAATAGTTTCGTAGCTAAAACAACCTCAGCGGCAGAGCCTAACGGTGATTCCTATGTTTCCGCAAGTTTTCCATCACCGATAACCCTTACGCCCGGGGATGGAAGCTATAAAATTATTGTTCGTAAAAATGACGATAATGCAGTCTTATATTGGTTCGCCAATTGGGATTGTTATTCCGGCGGCATGGCTTATCTCGGCGACACTCCTCTTGGCGGTCCTGACTCTAGCTTTGGCTTTATTACTTTTGGCTATGATGAGACTTCTCCAAGTGGAGAAAGTGGAACAAGCACCACTCCGACTTCTAGCGCAAATCAAAATCAACTCCAAAATAACGCCAGCACTTCTGACCAAGCTCAAAACCAAAAAGATTCAGCCTCAAAGGGAAAAGCAGCTCAACAAGGTCAAAAGATCTTATCCTGGTTTGAAAGTATGCCCTTATGGCAAAAGATATTTAATATTGTAGGAATCATAATAGTACTTGCCGGGATTGGCTTTTTGATATACCGAGCAGTTAAGAGGAGAAAGCCCCGGTGAGATAATTCCATATCTCACGGGGTCACGTGAGATCCCCGTGAGATGCGAAGCTCTCATTGGGGTATCTCACAGTGGGAGAAAAAATGAAAAACACCATTATTGAAAAACATGGGGCATCGAGTGCGGTTTATGGCCTGGGATTTGTCGGCGCGGCAATTTATTTTATTTAAAAGATTTAAATAATATGTTTTATGTATACGTTTTACAATCAAGTGCTGATCAGAAAATGTATACTGGCTATACATATAATCTTAAAGAACGATTAATAAGCCATAATGCCAAAAGAAGTTCAGCTACTCGAAATCGTGGTCCACTTAGGGTCATTTATTTTGAAGGATGTTTGAATAAAAAGGATGCTCTACAAAGAGAAAAGTATTTAAAAACAGCTTGGGGAAAGAGGTATATTAAAAATAGATTAAAAAATTATTTTTATGGCCACAGTGAGATACCTACGGATCTCACGTGGCCCCGTGAGATGTAAAACTATCTCACAGGGGCCGGCGTTCTTGGTCTACCAGGCCTTCCAATTTTTAGCGAGATGATTCGGGAGGAGCGGAAAAATTGAAGGATTTAGTCATTCAGGAAATTATCGAGCAGAAAATTTATTTGTTACGAGGTCAAAAAATTATGCTAGATCGGGATTTGGCCGCTCTTTATCGTGTAGATACAAGAAGTTTGAATCAAGCGGTTAAAAGAAATAAAAAAAGATTCCCTAAAGATTTTGCATTCAAATTGACTCGTGAAGAAAATAACTCTTTAAGGTCACAAATTGTGACCTTAACCGAGGGAAATAACTCTTTGAGATCACAAACTGTGATCTCAACCGAGAAAAAATACGATGTTTATCGTCCTTACGCTTTTACCGAGCAGGGCGTGGCAATGCTTTCAAGCGTTTTAAACAGTGATCGGGCAATTCAAGTCAACATCCAAATTATGCGGACATTTATTAAGCTTAGGAAACTTTTGGCAACGCATAAAGATTTGGTTTTAAAGATAGAGAAAATAGAAAAAAATTACGACAGGCAATTTAGAATTGTTTTTCAAATAATTAGAGAATTAGCATCTTCATCAAAAGGAAGTAAAAGAAAAATAGGTTTTAGGAATGAAAAAGAAAGTTAACCTACAGGCCTTCCAATTTCTGGCCCGGTAATAATTCCGGCGGCGGGAGATTTTGAACTCTTGAGCTCTTAGACAATACTCCGACATTCTGCAGAATATTGGAATGTTTTTTTAGGCCTTACTTTTATTTCCCTTGACAGAACAGGGGATTTTTTCTATACTTCTCATGGAAGCTTTGAATCGGAGGCGAAGACCATGGGAGAAACCCCAAGACCAGAAATTCGCTGCGGTAGGACAGAATGTCCGCACAATCAACGCCAAGACCAGGGCGCATACAGTAGCATTTGCGCTAAGCCGGCTTTAACTCTCGACTGGCATGGACAGTGTACTGAAGTATCCAACGAGGCTCTCGGATGCGCAAGATGTTCGATGCGAGAACTCAGACCCGACTCAATGCCAGAGTATACATAAGCTCTGATAGAAGCACCCCTCCATCTCACCACCCCGCAACGCGCTGGGTGGTTTTTTTTATGCTAAACTAAAATTATGTTAGCGGTTTTAGTAAAAATCATTCCTTTGGATTTGGCGGCGACTTTGAGTCCGGGTATTTTTGCGGTAGCATTATTGCTCTTGGGCAGTAAAGAGAACAAATTAAGCCGGGTGTTGGCTTTTCTCTTTGGGACGCTTGTTATTGGCATTGGCATAGCCTTACTGGGATACAACCTTGGCGATTCCTTTCAACATAATGGCCAGCAAAATCTAGCATCTTCGATAATAGACTTGGCACTAGGAGTATTGTTTCTGCTTTACGGAATTAAGATTTTCTTTTCCAAAGAAAGAAAAATCAAGCTTTTTGGAGGAGAAGAAAAACACCAAATATTAAAGTGGATAATTATTGGCTTGGCAGTCAGCGCCACAAATTTTGATGCCTTATTTCTTTCTTTTACTGCCGCCAAAGAAGTTGGGGCGGCAAAAATCAGTGATTTTCAGGATTTAATATTAATAATAGTAAATATTTTGTTTTTTATCTTGCCGATTACTTTACCTTTGATAGTCTATTTCTTATTCCCGCATTTTGCCGGTAATTTTCTGGAGAAAGTCAACCAATTTGTCTTTAAATACAGCCGTTATATTATCTTTGCTTTATTCATTATCTTCGGCATTTATCTTTTCTATCACGGGTTAGAATATTTTTTAGGATATTAAATGAAAATTATAATTAAAGAAAGCTATGAGGAATTGTCAGAAGAGGCAGCAGCGATTGTTGCAGGTGCCCTCAAAAATAAGCCCAATCTAATATTAGGCTTAGCTTCCGGCGAAACACCAATCGGAACTTATAAAATCTTAATTGAAAAGTATCAAAAAGGAGAAATTGATTTTAAGGATATAACAACTTTTAACTTGGACGAATATGTCGGCTTAGCTTCAGAGCATCCAAGAAGTTATCATTCCTATATGAAAAATAATTTTTTCTCTGAAGTAAATCTCAACCCCCAAAATATCTTTTTCCCGCCAACTAATCCGGAAGAGTTTGGAGAATTTGAAAATAAAATTAAAGATTTAGGCGGCATTGACCTGCAAATTTTAGGCGTTGGCGGCGACGGCCATATTGCCTTTGACGAGCCGGGCTCAAGTTTCGATTCCAGAACTCGAATTGTTACTTTGAGGGAAGAAACAATTAGGGATAACGCTAAATTATTTAACAATAATATCGATGAGGTTCCTCATCAAGGCGCAACCATGGGGCTTGCCACGATTATGGAGGCAAAAAGACTTTTGCTGCTGGCTTTTGGTGAAAAGAAGGCCGAAGTTGTATCTAAAGCTCTAAAAGGACCGATTACCACCGAAATGCCGGCTTCAATTTTACAAAAACACCCCGACTTAGCCGTAATCTTAGATAAAGACGCCAGCTCTCAATTGTGATAATATTGATTCTATGAGTAGAATAAAAATAATTTCTTTAATTATAATTGTTATATTACTCCTCGCTGGCGGGGTTGGCCTATATTTTTATGAGAAAAATCATGCGGCAAATCAGTCATCAACTTCACAGCCGTCGGGAACTACATCCAACCAGTCTACCACACAACCGCAAACTTCGACGCCCCAGCCGCAATCTCAATTTGCCTTACCTATTTCTAACTACAAAACCGGCCAGACAAAAAAACCGTTTGGTATCTATATCACGCCGGCGTCTTCACCGGTTCAGCCAGAAAAATTCACCGGCTATCATACCGGCGTTGACATTGAACAAGCACAAGATAATACTGATGTGCCGGTTTATGCGATTGCAGACGGCACGGCGAGATTCGTTGGCCATGTCAACGGTTACGGCGGGGTGATTATTATCGAATTTTCCTATCAAGATCAAACATACCCTGCTTTATATGGACATATCCGATTGGCGTCAGCATCGATATCAGAAGGCGATAAAGTATCGAAAGGCCAGCAATTAGCAGTTTTGGGAACGGGTTATTCTTCCGAAACCGACGGCGAGAGGAAACACTTGCATCTTGCGATTCATAAAGATCCATCGATTGACTATCACGGCTACGTCCAAAACCAGAGTCAATTATCAGACTGGATTGATCCGAATAGTTTATTCTGAGGAAAGCTCATGAATTTTTCCTGATGTGTAATCTATTTGATTTGAAAGCATTTTTATTTGTTCATCTTGAGTTTTAATAACTCCGTCCAGCCTCCAATAAATAAGACCGCAAACTGTTGTCGCTGTAAGTAAAACAAATAAAACGACGATGAGAAGTCTTTGCACGGATAATTTTTTTATACTTTTTAGATTAGTTTCTTGATCCATTTATTATTCCTATTTATATGTATTCCAAAAATTTCGTAATTGGTCTTTGGAGGAAAACCCCTGTCTATGTCCATTGAGAATAAATGTCGGAGTTGAAGTAATCCCATACTGACTAATATAACTTGGGTTTTCTATTATATTACAAAAAACAAAGGGGATGCCTTCGCCTTGAAGCTCTTGGACAATCGGCGTTTGGGCAATGCAGGCTCCGCAAGATGGGTTGTAAAAGTACATTATCTGAGATTGAGGACTTGCTTCTTCTTGAGAATCTGTGTCTGTCGTTGATGTCGATGTATTTCGGGCTTTTTGCGTTGTCTCTGTTGCGGTTTTTGCTGCTTCTGCTGCCTTTTTTTCTTGAAATTTTTGTAGATAGATTTGCGAAAGCTCGTTAGATCTATTTGCTAATAATTGAATCTCATCTTCTTTTTCTTGAATTATTTTTGTAAATCCTGCCCAAGCTAAATATCCCAGAGCCGCCGCAGTTACGACAACAATGCCTAAGGTTATAAATAATCGTTTCCAATTTATGTTCATATTTTTATTATATCACTCTTGACCTAAACTGATAATTTTGTTATATTAAAAAAGATTTACAAGGAGATCTATGCTCGAAATATTTCGCAATATGTGGCGAAGAAAATTTAGAACATTTCTGACGATTATGGGAATTGTCGTTGGTATTTTTGCCTTTACGGTTATGGGTTCGCTGGCTTTGAAACTTAATAAAATGATCGACGGCGGTAAGCGCTACATTACAGGCCAAATTACGATTATGCCTAAGGGCACTAGTTTTACTGGCGGGAGCGGCGGAGCTATGCTGCCAGTTGATACTTTAAATAAAATTTCTCAAGTCGAGGGTGTTGAGGCAGTTGGCGCTGGTATCGAACTTTCTTTAGATGAGCCAGATCCCAATAACCCAACAGGCTCTAGCTTTTCTTTTGGGGTGCCGCCGACTATTGAAGGCATGGATTTAGAATCAAACTATCAAAATCGCAACTGGAAAACCATGGATATGAAAGAAGGACGAATGCTCCAAAAAGGCGATGCTGATGACAAAGTTGCCATTGGGATTACAATCGCTACAGATAAAAAGTTAAAGGTTGGCGACAAAATGAAAATCCGCGGTCGTGAATTTGAAGTAATTGGCATTGTTGAAAAGACTCTAACAGGGCCTGACTCCTACGTTTTTATGCCGATTAAACCGGCGCGTGAACTTTATATTGAAGCCAATCCTTTCTTGAAATCTTTAAAAGAGCAGTCTGACAACGCTGCTAAAATATCGGATGCGGCGCTGGCAGCCATGCCACAAGCAACCCGCGACCAAATCTTGCAGGCAAAAGCCTTTAAAACCGAAGATGTCACCACTATGGCAGCAGCTTCCTGGAAAGACGGCTATAATTCCGAAGATGTTGCCAACCGTATCAAAGACCAGTTTAAAGATGAAGTTTTGGTACTTTCGCCTGTCAAAATGGGCGAGCAGATTGACAAAGCTTCGGCCATCTTTAACGCTATTATCTTGGGCGTTGCCTTAATAGCATTAATCGTCGGCGGGTTTTCAATTATCAACACCATGGTAATGAGCATTTCCGAGCGAACTAAAGAAATCGGCATTAAAAAGGCTTTAGGCGCTTCTGGTCGTTCAATTGCCTGGGAATACACCTTGGAAGCCGGCGTCATCGGTTTACTTGGCGGACTAATTGGTATGGGGTTGGGAGTTTTAACAGCAGTAATTATTAATGCTAAAATGGCAGCCAAAGGGGCGGAGATTTTTTTGATAGAGCCAAATTTCCTAATTGAAGTTGTTGCTTTCTCCTTTGTCTTAGGGATAATTGCTGGCGTCATTCCTGCCTGGCGGGCAGCTCGGCTTAAAGCAGTTGACGCCATTAGGGAACTTTAAAATAACTAAAAAGTAAAAAGTCAAAACGTAAAACTGGAGATCGGGATGAAGACTATAATTTCAGCTAAAAATCTAAAAAAATCCTACCGGATGAGTAAAACAAATACCATAGATGCCTTAAGAGGCGTTGATTTTGGAGTAGAAGAGGGCGACTTCACAGCAATTGTTGGTCCGTCTGGCTGCGGCAAATCAACATTACTTCATATCATGGGGCTTTTGGATAGACCAGATTCAGGGACATTGATGATTGATGATATTGATGCTTCAAAAATTAAAGAAAAACAAGCTTATAAAATCCGGGCTAAAAAAATCGGCTTTGTTTTCCAGGGATTTAATTTAATCCCGACTCTAACAGCTTTGGAAAATATCATGCTGCCGGGAAAATATGGCGGTCTGAATCGCAGAGAAAGAAAAGCAAGGGCGCAAGAGCTTCTGGAAATGATGGGGCTTTCTGATCGGATGAATCACCAGCCAAATGAACTTTCTGGCGGCCAAGCGCAAAGAGTGGCTTTAGCGCGGGCTTTAATGAATAACCCTTCGATTATTTTGGCTGACGAGCCGACGGGAGAACTCGACAGTAAAACTTCTTTAGAAATTATGGATATGCTGAAAAAACTTAATCAAGAGGAAAATCGCACTTTTGTGATTGTGACTCACAACGACGAAGTAGCGCAAACTTGTAAAAAAATCGTTCGTCTCAAAGATGGTAAAAACGCCTGAATAAAAAATTGTCCGCCAATATCAACGAGAGTATAATTTAGGTATGACAAAAGTAAAAGTATTAGTTCAAGGATATGCAAGCAAAAAAGAAGGTAGGGCGTCTTCAACCTCGGCATTGATAATTGAAGACGATATTAAGGTTATTGTCGATCCTGGAATTGATCGGGAGAAATTGTTAAATAGTCTTAAGAAAGAAAACTTATCCGCTCAAGATATTAATTACGTCGTTTTGACCCATACTCATGTTGATCACGCGGCTCTAACCGGCATTTTTGAGAACGCTAAAATCGTCGATAATTCGGAGATTTCCACTTTTGAAGGCGGATTTAGAGAAAATCCGGAGGCAAAAATTCCCAGCACAAATATCCAAATCATCCAGACTCCCGGTCATGACCAGTTTCATTGCTCCTTGTTGGTTAAAACCGACGACATGGGTAAAGTCGTTGTTGCCGGCGATCTTTTTTGGTGGTGGGATAAAGAAGAACAAAAAACCGATCAAGAAAGCCTACTCAATCGCCAAGACCCATATGTTAAGGACAAAAAAGCTATAGATGAGAGCCGAAAAAAGATATTAGATATAGCTGATTATATTATCCCAGGGCATGGTAAAATGTTTAAAGTAGAGAGAGAATAGATGGAAGAATTTATAAAAGAAATCACCAAAAAAGCTGGTAAGGCGATTTTAGAAAAATATGGTCAAATTGGGGTTAAATACACTAAATCAAATATCGGTGATGTTGTAACTGAGGCTGATTTAATCGCGAATCGTATCATCGTCGGGGACATAAAAGAAAAGTACCCAGGCCACGGTATCATTTCCGAGGAAGAAAAAGAACATCCTGGCGAGGAATATATATGGATTATAGATCCTTTGGATGGCACTCGTAATTTTGCAACCCATACACCAATATTTGGGGTGATGGTTGCTTTAGCTAAGGAAAAAGAAATTATTCTTGCTACTATCTACGATCCTATAAATGACGATTTGTTCTTTGCCAAAAAAGGTTTGGGAGCTTTTCGGAATGATCAAACAATACATTGTTCCCAAACAAAAGAATGGACACACAGTTTCGGTTGCGCCTCAGGTAATTTACGACCAAATAATATTCCTTTTATGGCCCATCTAGTCGAGGTTGCTCGTAAAGAACCAGTCATGTATAGTTCTTTTCTCTGCGCCGCTGCTCACGCTTTTTATGTAGCCGATGGCCGCCGTGATTGGTATTTCAGCGCCGGAGGTTATGCCTGGGATTATGCAGCTTCAAGTCTAATCATGTCAGAGGCTGGTTGCAAGGTGACTGATCTTGAAGGCAAACCCTGGAGTGTTGAAGGCAGAAGTATCTTGGCTGCTAATCAATATTTATATCCAAGACTTTTAGAATTGGCTCAAAGGGCCTATGAAAAGGAGAAAAAATGAATAAAAAGTCAAAGAAGAAATTGGCTGAGAAAGATCCTAAGGACTACTGGCAAAAGAAAAAGCATATCATGAACCAAGAAGAGCATGATGAGTTTATGAAGAAAACCGGAAAAACCAAAGAAGAACATGACAAATGGCATGAAAAATTCGGCGGCTGGCATGGAGATAAAAAATAATTATTAGATATTTGTTATATAAAATGTTATATAATTAACAGTGAACATTAGAAAGGCATTATGGCGAAACCAACAACTTACGCGACGCCGATTTGTATTGTTTTGAGTATTTTGGTAATCATCGGCATTGTAATTGGTATCTGGAAACACAACCCGTTAATTATCACTATTCTTTTGCTGCCGGCGGTCGGCTACGAGGCCTACCGAACTGAGGGCGCATCAACCCGTTGGGCATCGTGGGTGATGTTAGGGGTGATTATTGCCGAATTGATAGTGATTATCTTTAAAATCAATTACGATCTGGTTAGATTATTTGACACTAATGCGCTGTATGTCGGCTATACCTATTTGCCGCTCGGTAATTTGAAAGTAATTTTTCCGATTGTGATGATTATTCTTTCGTTTACCTTGTTTTTCAGAACTATTGGTAAGTACACTAAATGGCTGGCGGTGTTGATTTTTATAAGTTCGATCGCGATTGTCTATGCCATTGAACCAGGAATGCTGAAATCTTTGCTCCACATCGGTGCAGGTGGATATATGTACTAAACGGAAAAGCCAGCCGATGTGGCTGGCTCTGATGATCGTAAGATTAGGATTCTAGTGTGTGTTTTGTCCCTTCTGATAGACCTTCACATGTCCGTTAGGATAACAAACCTCGGTCTCGATGAACCGTAGGACGATGTTAGCGATCTCTGTGATATTGTTCGGATCATTGCCACTTAAGCCGCGGACCTCGGCATAAGGTCCAGGCATGCCATCCTTGACGCGCTTGACGTCAGCTATGATGTGGTTAACAACAGTCTCTTTTGCGAGATGCTCCGGAAGCTCCGCTGCCAGGGCTCTCCGTATTACCTCGGGCAGCGTTGACATTTTAGCGAGGTACAGCTTCACTGACGGCATCTTGGCCTCCTGTTCCCGAATTACCGATAATTAATATTAGCATTTTTACATAAATAAGTCAAGGTTCAGCTGTGGTATAATGAAAAAAAATAATGAATGCCCATCCTACGCTCAATCTCTTAGAGAAATAGGTTATTATTCCTCTTCTCTAGGTAGATTGCTGCTTCGGAGGGCTTCCTGAGCTTTCTTCCGGTTTAGGAGCGAAACTCAGGAGCGAAAGGAGTTAAAATGAAAAAATCACAGGAAAATTTGCTCAAGGCGATTGCGGGGGAAAGTGTTGCCCGCAATAAATACACTTTTTTTGCCAAGCAGGCGGAAAAAGAGGGTTTGATGTGGATTAAAGAAGTTTTCTTGGAGACCGCAGGAAATGAACGAGCTCACGCCCAGGAAGAATTAGAGAAAATCAAAGAAAAAGTCGAAATGACCAATACCTACGGTATCGATCCGTTAGCTGATACTTTAACTAATCTTCGTCATGCGGCTGCCGGTGAAAAGTTTGAATTTACTGAAATGTATCCGGGATTTAAGGAAATCGCTGAGGAAGAAGGCGAAAAAGAAATCGCCAAACTTTTTCAAGAAATCTCCGAAGTCGAAGAAAAGCATGAAGAACGCTATAACAAATTGGCTGATCGGTTAGAAGCTGGCAAATTATTCGAGACCGAAGAAGAAGTTGAATGGAAATGCTTAAATTGCGGCTACATCCACAAAGGCAAATCCGCTCCTGATAAATGCCCCCTCTGCACCAAACCACAGGGTTGGTATATGCAAGTGGGGTTTGTGAGATAGAGGAGGAGAGGCTCGCCAGCATTCTCAAAACATACCAGTTGTCGATTTGCCCAGCGAGCAAATCGCAACCTACGCGCTCGGCCTCGCCCTTGACCGTGCGGCTCGGCCTGCGCGAGTTAGTTTTGAGAACACATGGCTCGCCTTATGGAATAAAGATTTATGAAGCAAGCCTTAATATTAGTTTCAGGTATGCCTGGAGTAGGGAAAACTACTTTGGGGAAGAAGATTTCTCAAGAATTCAATTTAATTTTTGTTTATAAAGATGCTATAAAGGAAATACTTTTTAATTCCTTAGGGGTTGGAGATCTGGTTTGGAATAAAAAACTGGGTTCAGCCGGCTATGATATTTTGTACTATTTTACAGGGGAAGTTTTAGGAACAGGCCAATCTTTAGTTTTGGAATCTAATTTTACCAAAGATTACGCTGATAAAAAAATGGCGGAACTAAAAAAACAATATAATTGCGAAGTAATCCAAATTTATTGTACGGCGACAGAGGAAGCTTTACTTGAACGCTATAAAAAAAGAATCTCTTCTGGCAAACGGCATCCAGGTCACATTGATATGAGTGAAGATATTCATAATCGTTTTAAAGATCCTTTCCTCTATAAAATAGCTGTCAAAAAAACGATCGAGGTTGATTTAACAGATTTCCCAAAGGTCAATTACGCAAAAATTGCCGAAGAAGTCAAAAGTCTAATCAGATAATATATAAAGTTGTTTTTGAACTCTTTTCTGATATATTGAAACCATGGACGAAGTTGAAGAGATAAAAAGAAGAATAGATATCGTTGATTTGATATCTTCATATCTGACGCTCAAAAAAGCCGGGGCAAATTACAAAGCCCTTTGTCCTTTTCATAAGGAAAAAACGCCATCGATGATGGTTTCTCCTGAAAAGCAGATTTTTAAGTGTTTTGGCTGTTCCGAAGGAGGAGATGTCTTTTCCTTTGTGATGAAAATGGAGAATCTAGAGTTTAGGGAAGCTTTGCAGATGCTGGCGGATCGAGCCGGGGTGAGATTGAAGAAAGGAAAACCCTTCGACTCCGCTCAGGGCGGGCCTGACCGCAAATCACGATTATTTCAAATCAATTCGCTATCTTCCCAAGTATTCCATAAAATTCTCATTGACCATCCCTCAGGCAAAGCCGCTTTGGGATATCTCCAAAAAAGAAAACTTTCCAATCAAACTATCAAAGAATATATGATCGGCTACGCGCCATCAAAACCGGTTCTTAAGCCCTGGCTTAAGAAAAAAGGCTTTTCCGATACTGAAATCACCAACGCTGGGGGGCCAGACAGATTCTTCCGTCGGATTATCTTTCCTATCAGGGATGTTATGGGAAACGTTTTAGGTTTTACCGGCCGAGTCTTAGATCCGAAACAAGAGCCAAAGTATCTCAATACTCCCGAAACGATAATTTTTCACAAGGGTAGAATTCTATATAATCTCGAAAAAGCCCGCGGATCTATAAAACAAGAGAAAGCAACAGTAGTGGTTGAAGGCCAAATGGATGTCATCGCCTCCTGGCAGGAGGGCGTCAAGAATGTAGTGGCATCTTCGGGTACGGCTTTAACTCCAGATCACCTTTTGACTTTATATCGCTACACGCCAAACATTATTTTTGCTTTTGATTCAGACACTGCCGGCTTAGCGACTGCCAAAAAAGCCTACGAAATGGCAATCGAGCAAGGGATGAATGTCAAAATGGCGGAACTGGGTTCGCCAGCTGGCGAATACAAAGATCCTGGTGAGATGATTGCCGCTGATCCGAAACTTTGGCAAAAGGCAGTCCAAGAAGCCAAACCGGTAATTGATTGGTATTTTGATATCGCCTTTTCAAAACAAAAAGGCGAAATGGCATCCCAACAAAAGAAGGAAATTGCTAAAGAAATTTTACCCATTATTAAAAAGATTCCCGATACGATCGAGCAAGCCCATTATGTTGGATTGCTGGCAAAACGCTTGGGCGTACCAGAAGAAATTATCTTTGATGCTTTAGAGAAAGTTAAAGATAAGGAAACAACAAAGCAAAGAGATGATAAGAAAATTTTCCGAAAACAATTATCTCCAGAAGAGATTTTGATTGGCTTAATTGTTGCTAATCCGAAATTATTAGCAAAAATTAAAGATAAAATCAGCCCGAATGATTTAGAGGAAACTAATCTTCGGAACATTTACATAGAGGCCGAATCTTGGTATAATAAAGGAGCAAAGCAGGATTTAAAGCAGTATTTAAAGGCCAGAATTTCCAAGCAAGATTTTCAAAGGCTTGAGCTGCTATCTTTGGAAATTGAAGAAAAGTATCCGCAAAAAGAATCTATCAACCAAGTCTTAAATGATATTTTAAGAAAAATACAGGTGACTAAAAAAGACTATCTTAAAGAAAGCTACGCCAGGGCAATCTCTCAAGCAGAAAGCCATGGCGATCGAGAAAAGTTAAAGCAGCTAATTAAGGAGTTTCAAGATGCCATATCCAAATAATTTAAGAGATAAGACCAAAAAGTCAAAAGAAAAGAAGCCCTACACAGGGGAAAAAACAAGAAGAGACGATGATATAGCAGTAAAATTTCCTGAAAACCTCAGGGGATTATTGGAGAAGGGCCGAGAGCAAGGATTTGTGACATATCAAGAAATTATGCAGTCTTTTACCGAGCCAGAGAGAAACTTATCTTTGTTAGACGCTCTTTATGAGGAATTCTTCGAACAGGGAATCGATATCCGTCAGGGGAGACGTCTTCTGCCGGTTCCGGGCGAAGAAGAAAAAGACCACACAAAAGGCAGTGCTGAATTAAAAGATATTTCAGATGATTCAGTCAGGATGTATTTAAGGGAAATTGGCCGGATCCCGCTGCTGATAACTGAAGAGGAAATTAGGCTGGCAAAGAGAGTTGAGGCAGGCGATGAGACAGCCAAAAGAAAGCTGGCTGAAGCAAATTTAAGGTTAGTGGTTTCGATTGCCAAAAAATATATTGGCCGCGGGCTTTCGCTCTTAGACTTAATTCAAGAGGGGAATACTGGATTGCTTCGAGCTGTCGAAAAGTTTGACTACCACAAAGGCTATAAATTTTCAACCTATGCCACCTGGTGGATAAGGCAGGCGATCACTCGGGCGATTGCTGACCAAGCCAGAACCATTCGTATCCCCGTCCACATGGTTGAGACAATTAACAAATTGATCCGCGTTCAGCGCCAGTTAGTCCAGGATTTGGGTAGAGAACCATTACCAGAAGAAATAGCGGCGGAGATGGGGATTCCAATAGAAAAAGTAGAACATATTATCAAAATCTCCCAAGAGACAGTATCCCTTGAAGCACCGGTTGGCGAAGAGGAAGACTCGCGTTTGGGGGATTTTATTGAAGATAAGGTCTCATTATCGCCGGAAGAAAATGCCATTTATCAGTTAATGAAAGGCCATGTTGGTGAATCATTGGGAATTTTATCGCCTCGAGAGCAAAAGATATTAAAAATGAGGTTTGGCTTGGAAGAAGCTATCAATAAACCCGGCCGTACCCATACTTTGGAAGAAGTCGGCAAAGAATTTGGCGTCACCCGAGAACGTATTCGTCAGATCGAAGCCAAAGCCTTGCAGAAGCTTAAAAAACACGAACAAGCCCAAAAATTACAGGATTATTTGAGGTAAATTTTATTATATTAGTTCTACAACAAAACCCCGATTTTTAGTCGGGGCTAGATCGTTAGGGTACAGATCCAATGTAACAGCGGTGTAGTAGCCTTGAGGGAGAGTCTACCCTGCTCATCCATAATGATATTATTTGCCCAAAGCTCCCAGTCAAACCTGAAACGTTTGGCTCCTTCTTGGTTTTCCCATTGAATACAGGTTTGAGTGCTCGTCAGTGTACGGCAATCGATCGGTCTGACTGGATAAATGTCACATCTACCCTCATTGAGAAACGGACAGGGCTTTCCCAACCAATCCCGATATACCTTCAACGGATTTGGCTGGAAATCCACTGGGCGCTTGCGGTACCATCTCTTCCAATCTCTGCGGAAAGGTTGCAACCTTCTTGAAAACCAATACCTTCTCTTAGAGTCTAGAGATTCAATGTATTTCTTGATTTCTGTCCATTCGATTTCGGTACAGGTTACAAGCTGATGGCAACAGAAATCACAGCCAGGACGGCAAGCTAGCTGAAGACCGGAATCTGTGATTTCGGCGGCTGACCATTCATCAATGATTCTATAAATCGCCAAGACAAACGAGATTTGTTCTTGTGCCATCATCTCTCGAACAAGATTCTCGAAACTTCCTGCAGTTTCCGCTCGTCGTTGCAAGGGTTGCCTCCCTGATACAGCTTTAACCAAGATATCTGGTAAACTAAGAAATGTCAAGCGAAAAACTCTTTAATTTAATTGCTATGATAAGAGATTTTTGTTAAAATAACCTTGTATTCCCCGGTAGCTCAACGGTAGAGCAGCTCCCTGTACCTAAAAAATCCAGCACCTTTATGCGATAATGTAATTATGGATAAAAGAACGTATAGAGATCGCGCAAAATATAATATTCAAGCAGTTGCAAAGAGACGGAAAAAGCTTAAAACAATGGCGATTGAGTATAAAGGTGGTAAATGTATGATCTGTGGCTACAGCAAATATGCTGGCGCTTTAGATTTTCACCATCTTGATGAAAAAAATAAAAGCTTTGATCTGTCGACTAGAGGCTTGACTAGATCATGGGTTAAAACTAAAGCAGAAACTGACAAATGTATATTAGTTTGTGCCAATTGCCACAGAGAATTACATGCTGGATTAGTGCAGCTTCCCATCGAAAAGGTGGGTTGAAAAATAGGGTTAATTGTCGGGAAACCCCTTCGGGGTAATCCGCAGCCAAGGTCGCCTAGGCGACAAGGTTCAGAGACTATACGCCCTACACCTAAATCGAAAGATATGGTGATGAGATAGTCCACCCTCTTAAGTAATTAGGAGATCAGTGTAAGGAGTTGGTTGTCCGTTCGAATCGGACCCGGGGAGCCAATTTATTCGCAATGTTTATAATAAAAATAGTCTAATTTTAAAAAGGAGGTATTATGGGTAAGTGGTTTCTTTGGGGAGGGTTGATTGGTTTCATTGTTTTTGGCGCTTTTGGTTTTTTAGCGGGAGCATCTAACAACGGCAAAGCATTATTGCCCGGAATCTATGGCACAAGCGGTCTGATGTGGATGTTCTTAGCCATTGTCTCTTTAATATTTTTCCTGATTGGCTTAATTATGGTAATTGTGAGAGCCGTTAAGAACAAAAATCAAACATCGTAATTTATAGACCGATTTTAAAAGAGTAATACGAGAGAAATTTGGTGCAAACAAGTTAACGGTATATAATTAAATCAAGATGATAAATCAAATCAGCCAAAATCCGGATTGGGTAATGGCACGGGTACTCGTTTATGTGATTTTGCTAATAGTGCCGATTTTTTCTTTCGCGACAATCTATGCTGCAATTTCAGCCCTAAGAAATTCCGGAATAGCCAAAAGCGTATCTGGAACTATACCGTTTATTGTTATATTTTCGTTTATTGCTTATTATGCCGGTTCGATTGTGTTTTCGGGTAAAGGAGATATTACAATTTGGTTCATTGCTTACTATATTTCTGCGCTGATTTGTGCCGCGGGCGGGTTCTGGGTCTTCTTCGGTCACGGAAATACAAAAATTGGCTGGGGAAGCTTTATTATTTTAATCATAGGCAATATTTTGATCTACTTGCCATATATTCTGTATCAGCTTAAATTATATGGTCTGTATAAATAAGAATTCTCTTTTAATATTTTTGCTTAAGAAAATTATTAAAGCGGTAAGCTAATTCGAAAACTGTTTCTCAATCCTAAGTCTCCAGGCAAAATCTGGAGTTCTTTATACATATCCATAATGGCTGTATAATAATCTTGAGTTCGAAATGTATCCAGCACGGGGAGCCAAAATTTAATTTTTTAAATTTTTAGTATATAATCATAGTAGAAATAATAAAGGAGGGAAAATGAAAAAAATTATCGGACTCTTTATTTGTCTATTTTTCTTCGTACCATTTTTCTATTTACCAGTAACCAAGGTTAAGGCCGAATCAAGCGCGGATATCTCCTGTAGTTTCATGGACCCGACAATGTTTGAAAATGTTAATAATTCCGGCGGCTATTATCAGACTTTCTATCCAACTAAAAACCGGCTGACTAAAATTGTTATGCACTTAGCGGCTTTTATGACAGATTCAACCGCAACAATGAAGCTACTCTCGGGCGAGGGCAGCGAATTGGCATCCGCCTCTCAAACTGTTGCCGGCACAAACCCTGCCAGCCCGGCTGATTACACTTTTGAAGGATTTTCCGTCACCATCACTCCAGGCAATAAGTATCAATTAGTCCTAATTCGAAGCGCTGGCGCAACTCTTTATTGGTATAAAACAACTGCTTGCGCAATCCAAGGTAATCTTTATGCTAACGGAACTTCGTGGCCTGGGGCAGATTATGTTTTTACTTCTTATGGCTATAATGCTGAAAGCGACCAACCGGCAAGTGACACTTCGATTGCGGCCCCAACAGATGTCAAGGCTGAATATGTGACTTCCGGCAACAAAGTCAAGGTCAGTTGGACAAAAACCGCCACCGCTAGCATTGATGGCTATCGAATTTATCGATCAGAAGTAAAAACCAAGGATTTTGCTAAGGTAGGTTTAACTGATAATAAAACTTTTGAATATTTTGATACGACAATTACTGCCAGTAAAACCTATTACTATTATGTTAAAGCCTATAAATCAGGAGATGAGGGGGCTAGTTCCGATATTGCTGAAGTAAAGATCCCGGCAACTGCCAAAACAACTCCTACAACCGCCTCTCTTCAAGGAGGCTTGCTCTGGCTCTATCTTTTATTTGGCGGCGTTGGGCTTCTTTTAATCATATTTTTGATTATTTATGAGTTAAAGTTAAAAAAGATGTGGGCAAAACCCAAAAAAGGGGAAGAGAAAAAGGAAGAAACAAAATAAAAGCTCCACTACGCTAAAGCTTCGTGGAGCATCCTTCTCCAGGGCAAGGCTTGCCAGCCGTAGCCTTGGCGAAGGCTGGAGAAAAAATGCAATTTATAAACGATCCTCGAAAGAGTAAAAACGTCTTTATTACTATGCTGGTTATCTCTATTGTGCTGTTTTTAGGATTGGCAGTTTTAGGCTATCTTTACTGGCAGAAAAATAAAAATTATAACAGCCTCCAGGCGGCTAAAAACGCTTTAGAAAGCCAGTATTCACAAATTTCAAAAGATACTGTCAAGCAGATTGCTGACCTAAAAACCGAAAATGCCAATCTTAAGAAAGAGAATGAAACTTTGACTGCCAAAACCGCTAAAATGGCCAAAGCCAAAGCTTATAATGATGTTTTGGCCTATTTAGTGCAAATAATTCAGGCTCATAACGGTCTAAACGGCTGGACCGAAGCCGAGTATCAGACCGGCCGAACCAAGGCAGTAGCCACCGGTGACCAGTCTTTTGTTGATATTATTGATTGGGCCTGGAACAACCAAGCAATTGACCAAGTAGAAAGATTGACGAAAGTAATGGATGCAATCGCTGATGGGATTGGCAATAACCTTAAATAAAAAATCAAAAACTAGAAAGGAGGGAAAATGGATACTGAAAAAATGGGTCGTTGGGCATTTATATTGGGTATCATTATCGCCGTCTTGCTCGGTTTCATGGCTTTCTCCTACTCAACGTTGGTTTTGGTGATACTCGGTTTGATTGTTGGGTTTTTAAACATTACTAGCAAAGAAACCCACAATTATTTGATAGCAGTCATCGCCTTGTTGGTAATCGGTCTGTCAGGCCTTCAAGTATTTTCTGTTTTAAATTCAGGTTTGTCTAATTGGGTCCAAACAGTTTTAACCAGTTTCATAATCTTTGTTGCCGCTTCCGGTTTAGTGGTGGCAGTTAAAGCAGTTTTGGAAATCAGCAGAGACTAAAACCTAAAGCTGGAGGGCTTTACGTTGATATTATTTTTGTAGTATATTTAAATTAACATCCCGTTTGGGGAAATTTTTAGGAATATGAATAAATTATTCCTAATTATCATAATTAGTCTAATTATTCTAAAGAAATCCTAATGACCAATGAAGAGAAGGTCACAAATAAGTATAACCTGGAAGAAAGAACAGCAAAGTTTGGCGAAAATATCATCAGGTTTTGCCAAAAGATACCAAAAAATTCGATCACCATCCCTTTAATATCACAGTTGGTAAGAGCGGGGACGGCTATTGGTGCGCTTTATTGTGAAGCTGATGATGCGGAATCCGGCAAAGATTTTAAACATAAAATCGGAATTTGCAAGAAGGAAGCAAGAGAAACAAAGCATTGGCTAAGAATGATTATAGTCGTTGATCCTGATTTAAAAGAAAAAGCGAAGATTTTATGGCAAGAAGCGAAAGAGTTAAATCTCATTTTCAATGCTATTGTCAATAAAATCAATAATAAGAAAATATTAAAAAATTAACCTAATGTCTAATTATTCTAATTATTCTGATCAATGTCCAATTACCCAAAATTTTTTAATTGGGAATTTTTACATTGGGTATTGATTAGGTCAATTAGGTTAATTAGAGCAATTAGAATAATTGAAGCAAGATAGGTTAATTTAGGGAGTTATCTTGTCATTAAAAGGAGAGGGTCTTTATCCGGCTCCAACTCGTAAAAGCATCCAAGATTTAGATGCTCAGATTATAAATTTGGGTAAATCTACCCGGGCGTCACTGCCGGCTCTGATTCCTTTGCATGATGTTATGCGGCAGCACTTCCGCTGGTATTATAAGTGGTCAGCCTTTCCGGCTTCAAAAGTCGTCAACTGGGTTATTCTACTATTATATATATTCGGGGCTGGCTTTATTTTATTCAACATTTTTAGTGCGCCAAAGCAAGTCATGGCCGCCACCTCAACCAAAAACTTTGTCGGAGTAACAGTTCCTGCAGGAGCGGATTCTAACAAGGGAACCGGTGGTGATGTAAGTACCACAACACCTCCTACTCCGCCAGCTGGATCCGAAGCCATCCAGGCATCTATTGATAACATTGAAGCTACAGATGATCTTCGTTGGGCAACTACTTCTGATACCGGAGCCTATAACCAGCCATATCAGATTTATAGATGGTATGTCACTGAAACAGGTATTACCCAGTATACGGCGGAAGCTGAAGGTTATAGTGTCAGAGCAGGGTCGTATGACCCATCATTTTCACTTTATATTTGGAATTCTTATGGTGCTGGTTCTTGGGAACAGCTTTCGACTACTTATACTGGAACAAGTGATTGTGTTCTTAACAGTACTTGTCCAAAAGGGAATTCAACACCTGACGCCACCCATGTTTACAAAGATGTCAATAATTATGTTTATACAGCCACTGTAGGAACTGCAGATGATGGTGATACTAGCAGTCAGCTTTTAACTGACTATACTTATTTGACAGTGACCTATTCAGCCGGCGCCTCAATTGCCGGGACTTCCAATATAGCTAATGGCGCCTGTGGCGGATCAAATTGCACAGTTGCCGTGGCGGTGGCTGGTGTTAAGCAAGCCCAAACCGGTACAATTTCGGGCTACACTTGGACTATTGCTGGTGTCACAGTCACTGCCGGCCAGGTGGTGACGGTTTTTATTGATAGCGCGGCCGATGCCGATGAATCAACTGGGGTGACCAAATATGTCAGTGGCAATGTTACTGGTATGGTTCTAAATCGGCATGTTTTGAGCGTGGGCAGCGCTGATAATCAAAGTTTAAACGCCGCCAATGTTGGCGCCTATGTTAATAGTAATGATGAAGATGTGATGCAGAGTTGGGGAAGTAGTATTTTAAATACGGACGGCGGCAATTCTTATACGGATGATGCTGCCAGTATTCTTTCCGGCAATACTTTGACTATCGGGGCGACCGAGACCCTGACAACTGTCGGTGCCACCATTGGCGGCTTCCTGACCTCCGGCGGCGCCTCGACCTATAACATTGCCGGCACTTGGACTAATAACGGCACTTTTACCCAAAGTACGAGCACTGTTAATTTAAATGGCACGGCCGCCCAAACTATCACTGGCTCCAACTCAACCACTTTTTACAATCTAACCGACGCTAATACAGGCGCCACTGTTTCTTGCAACATTAACACCACCATCGCCAGCAGTGGCATGCTGACAATTAATGCCAGCGCTGTTTTTTCACCAGCGGCTGCTGTCGTCATCACCGGTACCAGTGCCTCTTTAACCGGTTATGGAAAAGTCCAGGTCACCCGCACGGCGGCCACACCTGATTTTTATACTCAATACAATTTCACCACCCGAACCTTGACTAATCTGACCGTTGAATATGCGGGCGCAGGCGCCGAAACCGTCAATAGCACGACCTATGGCGGCTTAACCATCAATATGTCGGGACAAACCGCTACCTTAGGAGGCAACACCACAGTCGGTGGAGATTTGAATGTTGCGGCAGGAACGCTGGCCTGCTCGACTTATACTGCTAACAGATCAGCTGCTGGCGGTACTTTGACATTAGCAGCCAGCACGACTTTAAATATTGGCGGCACAAACGCCTTTCCTTCGAATTACAATACCCACTCAATAGTTGCCTCGAGCACTGTCAATTATTCTGGTACTACCCAAACCGTTTCGACTCTTAATTCCTCCCAAAATTATGGCAATTTGACCATTTCTGGCTCTGGCACGAAAACCTTAGGTGGTATTATTGGCGTAGCAGGAGACTTAAATGTCTCAGCTGGCACATTAGCCCTATCAACTTATACTGCTAACAGATCAGCTGCTGGCGGTACTTTGACATTAGCAGCCAGCACGACTTTAAATATTGGCGGCACAAACGCCTTTCCTTCGAATTACAATACCCACTCAATAGTTGCCTCGAGCA